>BNJU01001333.1_pt1 | contig 145847 bp, 217 predicted proteins | sample 8539281 | NCBI WGS metagenome assembly BNJU01 (sample SAMD00202456, study PRJDB9452) | human saliva metagenome | isolation source: human saliva | place: Japan | reverse complement strand
CAACATTTACCCAATTTGTACTGTAATATCACGGTTAAAACAACTCTGCATATTTCTGATAATGTTCATCAACACCATTTTTGAAATAGGCTGAGATTTAGTGTATGGTTCGGAAATGTGAGGTAAATCATCAACAATTGTCACATGATTCTTCACAAACTTTTGTTAAATGTTCGTAATAACCATCATCCTTAGGTGATATAGATGTCTCCAGAGACTCAAAAATCTCTGCACTCAGGATCTTTTTGAAAAGTTTTAATGAGTTTTTTTGCAATGACACTATTCATAATTTCTTTCGATATACATTTATCATGATAGAAGGTTAAACAACCATTTAAGCAAAGATAAGCGATATCATCCGCAACAGGTGCAAATAAATTACGTAGACTTTGTATACTCTCTACCAGAAGCGGCCATAAACAGAATGCCGTTTTCCTGTAATGTATGGATTTGGGAGAAGATTTTAGAATCTAATTGTTTTGCACCATTTAACAATAATGTCCCATCAAGATCACTTGCAATTAATTTAATATTATTCATGTATCTATTTTACACTACTTTATCTGCAATTAGCATGAAATTTGTTGTATGGAATGGTATTGCTTTTAGGAGTGTAGAGGACCATAATGGAATTAGCACACAAAAAAGAGAATCATTCTCATGCATCATAAAGATATTTCACCATAATGCATGTTCAATAATTTATCCAAAATAGAAAGGAGATGAAGTAACATGAAAGGGATAATATTTATTGACTAGAATTGATAATCGTCTTGTACATGGACAGGTAGGAGTTATTGGACACAAAACATTAAATGCAAATTTGATTGTAGTTGCAGATGATGTTGTTGCAGAAGATGAATTACAGAAATCATTAATGACAGTAACTGCGAAATCAAGCAATGTTGAATTGCTTTTTCACTCATCCAAAAACTGCTGATGTGATTGATAAAGCATCTCCTGATCAACGTATTTTCTTAGTTGTACGCAATCTCAAAGTGCGCGCGCTTTGGTAGAAAAAAAGGTGTACATCTAAAAAGATTTAAATGTCGGTAATATGCACTTTGCACCAGGTAAGAGAGAACTTTCTAAGAAAGTATATGTTGATGATACCGATATGGACGATTTGAAATTTATAGTCTCAACAGGAACAAATGTATTTATACAAGATGTTCCAGGAACACAGAAAGAAATGATTAAATAATAGAGGAAATCAATATGGAAATTACATTTATGCAGGGATTGTTACTATCAATCGCTGCAATGATCTTCGGCATCGATTTCTGGTTGGAATCATTCTTTATCTTCCGACCACTAATCGTTTCTACAATTACAGGTTTGGTTCTTGGGGATGTAAAACTTGGTTTAACAACAGGTGCATTAACGGAACTAGCATTTGCAGGATTAACACCTGCAGGTGGAACACAACCACCAAACCCTATTTTAGCTGGTGTTATGTGTACGGTGATTGCCTATACAACCAATGTTGATGGGCAAGCTGCACTTGGACTTTGCTTACCATTTTCATTCTTGATGCAATATGTTGTGCTATTCTGCTATTCTTCATTCTCATTCTTTATGGGAGTATGCGATAAAGCTGCAGAAAATGGCGATACAAAGAAGATTGCACAGATGAATCTTTTGATGACTGGGATCGTAGCACTACTCTATGGTGTAGTTGTATTTGCATGTACATTCCTAGCGCAGGATGCGATGAGTGCATTAGTAAATCATATGCCAGAATTCTTGACACATGGCTTAACTGTTGCGGGTGGAATCTTACCAGCTATCGGTTTTGGTATGTTGTTAAATGTTATGATGAAGCCAAAGTACATTCCATACTTTATTGCAGGTTTCTTAGCAGTATGCTTTATCGACATGAAGAATTTACTTCCAGTCGCATTAATGGGTACAGCCTTTGCATTATTTGATTTCTATAATGCGAAGCAACGTCAAGAAGAGATTAAAGAAGCAGTTAAGAATTTGAAGGTGGATGGAGGTGACGACCATGTCGGAATCTAAACGTGTACTAACAAAGAAGGATATTACAAATCTTGCAATTCGCTCATCATTATTACAAGCTGGTTTCAGTTATGAAAGAATGCAAGCTGCAGGTTGGCTATATGCACAACTTCCTGCGTTAGAGAAGATTTATAAAGATGATAAAGCAGGGCTATCTGCCGCAATGGTAGATAACATGGAGTTTATCAATACACATCCTAACTTAGTTGGATTTCTAATGGGGTTATTAGTTTCATTAGAAGAACAACATGAAAATCGTGATACCATCAAAGGTTTAAAACTCGCACTATTTGGTCCTATCGCCGGTATTGGTGATGCGATTTTTTGGTTTACACTATTACCAATTATCGCTGGTATCTCATGTTCCTTTGCTTCACAAGGATTGATCTTAGGTCCAATTATCTTCTTTACATGTTATCTTGTTATTTGGTTACTGCGTATTGTTTGGACACATATGGGATACAATCTGGGTATTAAGTCATTTGAAAAGTTACAGGAGAATTCATCTATCATTGCAAACTCTGCAACGATTCTAGGTATCACTGTTGTTGGTGCATTAATCGCAAGTTATGTAAATATTGAATTATTACCTGTTATTACAGTGAGTGGAGATATTTCAGTAGGAGTACAGGGAAGCTTTTTTGATACAATCTTCCCCAAACTGTTACCAATGGCATATACCTTACTTATGCTTTACTTCTTAAAGAAGAAACAGGTATCACCGGTTATCTTAATTGTCGCAACAATTGCTATTTCAATTATCTGTTCTGCAATTGGACTACTTTAAAAATAAGTCGAAGCAGTATATTAACTGTTTCGGCTTTTCTTAACTTTTATTTAATCAATTTGATTGTATGATATAAATAGGGTGAGACTTTTATCTATGGCATGTAATTGGAAAGATAGCAGTAAACAAATGCAAGCATATCATGATACAGAGTGGGGTATTCCTACACATGATGATCAAAAAGTTATTTGAGTATCTTGTATTGAATCCCTACAAGCAGGGTTAAGTTGGGAATTGATTATTCGTAAAAAGAGAAGTGATACGAAAGTGTTTTTGTAACTTTGATGTTGAAAAAATTGCGTCTTTTGATACTGATGACATTGAGCGTATCATGCATACAGACGATATGATTAAGTCTTTAAGAAAAGTTACTGCAATGATATCCAATGCGAAGGCATTTATAGATGTTCAAAAAGGAATTTGGTAGTTTTGATAAATATTTATGGTCTTACAGTAACGGTAAAACAATTTGTTATAAAGGACATGAACAGGGAATTAATATTTCTAAGAATGATTTATCTACACTTATTAGTAATGATTTAAAGAAACGTGGGTTTAAGTATGTTGGACCTGTTATTGTATATTCATATTTACAGGCTTGCGGTATGATCAATGATCATGATAAAGACTGCATTTGTTATCAGAAAATTAAGAATAACTATCCATGCATTACAAGGGATGTGGAAGATATCTAAAAAGGTGTTAGAGGTTTATAAAATACAGCAGATTAGTTTATCTGCTGTATTTTTGGAGTGTGAGTTTTAATTGTTCTTTCATTGTTTCATGTAAAGTTTTCTGGCTCAATTATTTCAATGGCTTCCATAAATTGTTGAGCCAGGAAGAGAATACCTTGTTTATTTACAAGAACACTAGTAATAAAATGATTCATCATCTCGTTTTAAAATTTTCATCTCTGTACCGAAGATATCAATCATCTGATCCATAATGCGATTTTCACAACGTAAACGAACATGAAGTTGTTCATCGGAATACATGAATAATTTATTCTTCGCATAGCGATATGCGTCTTGTTCACTTTCCTTCATGAATGGATTCACTTTCTGTCGTTATTGAAAGTTTACAGATTTTATCAATACGATAATGTGCAAAGCCAGGATGTGTTTTTACTTGTTGTAATTAAATAAGGACGACTATCTTGATATACAATGAAAACGAGGTTCGACCGTATACACCATTTCTCGCTTTGGAACTAACTTCTTATTTGAATCGTAATGCATGTATACAAATTGAATGACTTTTTTTCTTTTGAATCGCTTCAGAAAGCTTTCGCAATATTATCGAATAAAAAGATCGTTTGGAGATTTTTTTGTAGATTTGGCATATATACTGCATCATGGTAATCTTTCTGATTGTATTTATTGAGAGTTTTCAATAAGTTTGCAATCAAGGCATTGCTTTGTTTGTTAGAGATAAAATGAGAAGCGTGAATAGCATTACATAAAAAGTAAGACTTCACCCTTTACTAAATTGACGCTTTTCAAGATAATAGCCTTTCCCATTATCTGAAAAACTTATTAATGATATAGCCCAGCCTGCTCTAAAATCTCGATGTTTGAATAAAGGGCATGACGTTCAATACTAATACCTGAGCGCATTTCGATATGATCAATGAGTTCGTTTAGTTGAAAGAATATGAGATTCATCGGAAAGTTCTTTCGAGAATTTGTAGTACAAATGAACGGTAAAAATTTCTTCTGCCATAAACTTTTCTCCTGTTTATTAAATTTTATCATAACTGGCATATTTTTTTGTACACTGTCTATTTTAATCTATAACCATAGACAGGAGGTGGATTGTATCAGAAAGATATAATCCGAAAATGAAGATGAAGAAAAATTATAAAATTCATTTTTAGTAGTAATTGTATTATTTGGTATCACCAAAAGTTTTTTTGAAAGCATGATGACCAAAAACAAAGTGAAGAAACAACAACCGTTACAACTACAGCAGAAACAACATCTACAACAACTCCAAATTCAGAAAAAGAAACACCTAAAAATGATTCAAAAAGAAGAAAAGGTATCTGAAGCTCGCACAAAGTATCAACAAATTGTATTAGGAGATCCAATGTATGGTGGTGAGGGTGGAAACATCTTTTGAAGATGTTAAAGGCAGTCTTAGGGGAACCAGATTCAGTAAATACGAATAGCTATGGTGATACACAATCAATGTTTGTGACATGGCATGATTCATCCCTAAAGGGAATTGCTAGTTTTACAGTCTCCTTTACGAATAATCTAGCAACAGGAAAAAGGCTATTCAGGGTTTTTAGTTTGGTAAACCATAATGAAAAAGTCAAATTAGATGAATTTAACGCAATCGTTACAGATGGTTCATTCTCTTATGATCAAGCTATTGCGCAGTTTGGTCAACCAGATAGTGAATCAGAATCGCTGTTCTATGGTTCCTACTCGAAATATCGTCTCTTGGCATAACGCCAAATGGTAGCTTTGGTGCTAACTTTGATATTACCTTTTAAAGATGGATACGCAACTGGCAAAAGGGCAGTACGGAATGAAATAGTGTTTACTCCATATCGAAAAATGATATGGAGTTTTTCTTATCAGGCAGTTTTTTTGTACCTATGTTTATCTATACTAGAATCAACAACAAAAAGGAGCGAACATATGAAAGAGAAATGATTTTATAACTATTACCAATATTAAAGAATATATTGAGATGGGAATGATAAAAATAGGTGAAGTATTACATCTAAAGAAAGAACCAGAGAATGCATATGATATGGAAGCTATCTTGGTAGAAGATAAGAATGAAATTCAATTGGTCATGTCGCAAACTCTGTTAATAGTGTTGCTGAAAGGAACACATTCTGCAGGGTATATCTATCAGAGTTTTAAAGATTCAATTCTATGTACAGTGAAATTTATCTATCATGATATGATCATTGCACACTACATTCATCACGAGAAGATAGCGAAGACATGCAGAAATAAATGCATGTTTTCTTTACATTCTACATAGTTTTATACAATTATTATGAAAACATACTTGCATGTTTAATATTCAAATTGATAATATAGTAATTACAAGAGTTGTGTGTTTGATGTAGGAGCGAGACATTTGTCTTACTCGGAGGATATATGAATCATAGAATATTGAAATGTGGTGGCTGCCTCATCTGTTCTTTTTGAGTGGATGTGCTGCTTTATTTACACCCGCTATCAAACCGGGGATAAAAGACTGCAAAGGTAGTTGATGGTACATATGAGGGTAAAGCAGAAGCGTATGCAGTTGATGGTGAGATGAATCTCAGCGTTACATTTCAAGATAATAAAATTATATCGATTAAGACAATCAATTCAGGTAGTACTGAAAGTATTTATAGAGCGAATTGAGGAACGATTATTTCCACGTATCATCAATAGTCAATCTATCAATATTGATGACATAACTGGTGCGACAATATCTAGTATCTCCGCAAAATATATCATACAGAATATCATTAATGAAAATGGTGGTAACGCGGATGAATGGAAGATGGAGAGTCCAAAAGTCGACTGATGTTGTTAAAAAATGATGGCTATGATGTAATTGTGGTCGGTCTAGGTTCTTCTGGTATTTCCTCATATTTAAGTGCTGCTAGTAATGGAGCGACTGTATTTGGCATGGATTCAGCTGCTAAGATCGGTGGTAATGGTGCGATGTCAGCAGGTGCTATGGCTGTGAATCCACAAGCACAGGTTGCATTGAATGATGGAAATCCTTTTGTAAATGAAGAAGATATGATTGAAGATTGGCTTTCCTATACGGATGGTGATGCCAAAGAAGAAATTATTCGCAAAATCGTTCAAGAATCAGGTAAGACATTTGATTGGTTAGAGACGAATTATGATTTTCATTTTGGTGAAAAGATGTTTGCTTTCTACCATCCAAAATTATGGCCGTTATGGACAACCTACACGGATAAGTCAGGAACGGATAAAGATACTGCGTTTATAAACTCTATGAATCAAGCAACTGCTCTAAATTCTAAAAACGAATATATGACAGAGTTGACCGCAAAAGAGTTACTAAAAAGATACTGATGGAAAAGTGATTGGTGTAAAAAGCTGTTTTATATGATGGTACAACCTATGAAATCTATGGAAAAATCTGTGATCTTAGCGACTGGTGGTTTTCTGGAAATGAAGAGATGTGTCAGAAATATACAGGAAGTGTTTGGCATACCTATGGGATGACCCAGTGTAATGGTGCAGGAATTCAAATGGCACAAAGGAGTAGGTGGATCACTATTAAACCCTGATGCAGGGGTTGAAACACATATTGCACAGATTGCCAATATTATACGCAGTGATGATGTGAGTGCAGATGACAAAGCAATTCTCACTTCATTACTTTTAGATACTAATGCAGTCATGGTGGATTCTGCAGGGAATTTATTTAATGAAAAGGCTGGAAATAATTTATCGTTTAATGCATGGTTAGCGGGGAAAAGAATTTTTATACTATCTATAATGCAGAAGAAATCACAAAAATGAAGACAAGTGGTATGTCTTCATTCCATAAGCCAACATTTTTATCACAGGGCGGTAGTTATGAAGTAAATACACCAATTCCAAATATTGAAAATATTCTAGCAATCGGTGAAAAGTATGATGATGTAATTACAGCTGAATCGATTTCCGAATTAGGAGATAAATTGGGCTTTAAACTATCAATTTCTGATGTACATGGCAAAACAAATGGAAAGTTCTATGCCATTAAAGGAGCAGCATATATCTATTCCACAACTGGTGGATTGGATGTAGATGAAAACTTTAACGTATTAACAAAGGAACACGAACCTATTTTAAATGTATATGCGGTTGGAAATGACTCCATGGGTGTGTTATTTGCGTCTAAAAAAGCATATGTGACATATGGTGGTGTTGCACAAGGATATGCATTAACTTCTGGACGACTAGCAGGATACTATGCATCTGCGAATACCAAATAAACAAGAGAGCCGAACGGCTCTTTTGTTGTGGTAAGATAAGATAAACAAAGGAGGATGCCTATGATACAACATGATATCAAAGCTGTTTTCTTCGATGTGGATGGTACACTTATTTCACATCGTAAACATGCAGTACCTGTTTCTACAATTCATGCGATTGCACATTTGCGCAAGCAGGGGATATTAACATTTGTAGCTACCGGTAGACATCCGATTGAACTAAAGAAGTTATTACCGGAAAGTTTGGAATTTGATGCATACCTCTGTTTGAATGGAATGTATTGCTTTAATCATCATGAAGTCATTAGTACAAAGCCAATTCCCCAAGAGGATATAAAAGGACTGTTGAAGATATTAGATGAGAATCCATTTCCATGTACATTCATTACACAGGATGAAATGTATATGAACTATGCAAATGATTTGGTGGCAGAAGTGCAGCGTGATATTAGTTCGGATGTATCAAGCACTAAAGATATCTCAAATGTACTACAAGAAGAAATTCTACAAGTAATTCCATATGGTCTAGATGATGTAGAAATTAGCACCGTATTAGATTATATGCCTCATTGTAAGGCGACTTCTTGGCATAAGCGTGCAAGGGATATAATCGTCAAAGAAGGTGGAAAGGATATTGGTATTCAGGAAATCCTACAATACTACAATTTAGACCTCTCTCAAATCATGGCTTTTGGTGATGGAGATAATGATGTAAAGATGTTAGAGATTGCAGGCATCGCTGTTGCGATGGGCAATGGAAATGAGAATGTGAAAAGCTGTGGCAGATTATGTAACGGATGATATTGATGAAGATGGTATTGTAAAATGCACTGTATCATTATGGCATCTTTCATGAAACACTCATAAAATAATGATGGATTCTACATTATAATGAAGTAAGAAAGAAGGTGTGATATGAAGGAAATAAATTATGCAGACCTAGAATTTCATCCTACAAATATGCTCGCAAATGAATGGATGATTGTATGTGCTGGTAACCAAGATACGGGATACAATGGTATGACAGTTTCTTGGGGACATTTTGGTTCCATATGGGGATATGATGGAAAACATAATCTTCCTACGATACTTGTATATGTTCGACCTTCTCGCTATACGCTTGGATTTATGGAGAAGGAAGAATACTTTACAGTAAACCTTTTACCACAATCACAAAAGAAGGCTTTAGCGATATTCGGTTCAAAATCAGGTCGTGATTGCGATAAATTTAAAGAGGCAAATCTAACACCAGGATTTACAGATCATACTACTTATATCGAAAGAGTCTAAGTATATCTTTGTATGTAAGAAGTTGTATACAGGTGATTTGAAAGAAGAAGGATTCAGTGTTCCTGCAATCGTAGAGGATTGTTATCCGAATAAAGATTTTCATCGTTTCTTCGTTGGAGAAATTGTAAAAGTCTTACAGGCAGAAGATGGTGAGTAATGAGTATAGTAATTCATAGCCTCATCGATTATACTAATCATTCTTGTTGGCGCTTGGCTAGTCTATTATGCAAAACATAAACACGATCCAATGGGCAAACCGTATTGATGTAGAAAAGACATACATGCTTGTAGGATGTTTGATTGGTGCTATAATTGGAATTTTATGTGGGATGTATCTGATAGGATCAGTCACATTAGGGATTGGCCTAGGCATGTTAATAGGAATGATGATTGGTATTACAGTACCCAAAAATAAAGAAAAGGAGAGAACATGGCAGCAGAAGTAAAGAAGGAAGTTTTCATTTGATGTATTTGGACAATTAGATTTTCGTGTAGGTACAATCTTTAAAAGTGGAAGATGTAGAGAAATCTACAAAACTAACGAAATTAACAGTTGATCTTGGTGAGGAAGAACCACGTACAATTATATGTAGCCTTCGTGAAGTACGTGAAGATTACAAGACTGTTGAAGGAAAACAGGCGTTATTCTTTAGTGAATCTTGCGCCAAGAAAAATCATGGAATTGAATCTCATGGTATGTTAGTGACACTTGGTTATGATGATGGAATTGCGGATACATTATTATTCCCAGAACATCCATTACCAAATGGTACAAGAGCTTCCTAAAAGAATTTCGTATGAATACCGGTGTATATTTGATATACATCGGTATTTTCTTTGATTGATGAAAATGGTGTAATTATCACTTTGTTTGTATTTGATGATGATTAAGAGATCGTCGTGATCAATATAGTGTGAACACTTTAGTGGTATGTTTACTACATTCGCGTTACAATTGGGAAATAGTAGAGGGAATCATATAAATGATTCTACTTTACATAATAGGAATTACACATGTTGTGTGATTTACAAGCATAGGGAGAGAATATGAAAAATATCGCAAAGAAACTGTTGACTACTATATTATCTGTAGCACTTTTGGCAGGATGTGCACCAACAACAAAGAAAGAATCATCCACACCGAAAGAAACACCAAAAATAGTTGAGCCAGTTGATGTAAACGTAGCAGCTTTAAAGGGACCAACATCAATGGGTATGGTTCAAATGATGAAGGAAAATGACGAAGGTAAGATTACATCCAACAATTATAAGTTTGAAATCTTATCTGCAGTAGATGAAGTTACACCAAAGATTGTAAAGGGAGATGTTGATATTGCGGCAGTTCCTGCAAATCTTGCGTCTGTACTATATAACAAGATGGAAAAGAATCTACAGGTATTAGCTATCAATACATTGGGTGTTCTATATATCTGTGAAACAGGTGATTCTATCCACTCTGTAGCGGACTTAAAGGGTAAGACGATTTATGCAAGTGGTAAGGGTGCTACTCCAGAGTATGTACTTAATTACATCTTAGAAAAAAATGGTCTTCAAGTAGGAACTGATGTTACGATTGAATGGAAGAGTGAACACGCAGAATGTGTTCAGGCATTTAGCACAAGATCCAAACGCTATTGCAATGTTACCACAACCATTTGTTACTGCAGCTGCAGCTAAGAATGATAAGATTCATGCGGCATTAGACTTAACAAAGGAATGGGATGCAATCCAAAAAGATGAAAAGAATAAGAGTTCATTGATTACTGGTGTTGTGGTAGCACGTAAAGATTTTGTGGAAGCACACCCAGAAGCAGTGATGGATTTCTTAGAGAAGTATGAAGCATCTATTAAGTTTGTAAATGAAAAATAACGATGAAGCAGCGACAATGATTGAATCGTATGATATTATTGCGGCAGCAGTCGCTAAAAAGCATTACCATTCTGCAACATTACATATATCGCTGGTAAAGAGATGAAGGAGAAAACTTTCAGGGTATCTCAGCGTATTAAATGAACAGAATCCAAAAGTCAGTCGGTGGCAGCTTACCGGAAGATGATTTCTATTATGGAGCTAACTAAATCAAAGATTAAAAATTTGGACTATACTATTTTGGCTTTTTGTATGGCAAGCTATCAGTATGATATTAAATCAGGAGATACTACTGGTATCTCCTTTTACCGTTATTTTACGACTAACAGAATTACTGAAAAACAGTAGATTTCTATCAATCTATTTTACGTTCACTTGTGAATATTAGTTTAGGTTTTATACTAGCGATGATTGTAGGAATTCTGATGGCTATCTTTGCCGCAAAGTATAACTGGTTTAAACAGTTACTAGCTCCACTTGTCTTTACAGTAAAGTCGATTCCTGTCGCTTCCTTTATTATTCTTGTGCTAATTTGGGTACGCTCTGCACAACTATCGATTGTGATTTCTTTCTTGATGGTTTTTCCGATTTTCTATGAGAACGTGCGAAAGGGGATTGAGATGTGTGACCGTCAGCTACTAGAGATGGCAGATGTGTTTGAACTATCCAATTTCACGCGTATTCGTTACATTTATACTTCAAGTATTCTTCCATACTTCCAAAGTGCCTGTTCCTTAGCATTAGGACTTGCATGGAAATCAGGTATAGCAGCCGAAGTTATCGGTTTACCAAAGTTTTCGATTGGTGAACACTTACAACAGGCAAAGGTATATTTTGATACAGCCGATTTATTTGCTTGGACACTTGTCATTATTATTTTAAGTACAGTACTGGAAAAACTTGTAATGACTCTAATACGTATGTTGATTAAGTATATAGAAACGGAGTGTTTATGATGGATACAATTCAATTACACAATATTTGTAAAACATTTGATCAACATCCTGTTTTTTTATAAATTGGAATCAAAACTTTAAAAATAGGGATGGTACATGTCCTTAAAGGTCCATCTGGTTGTGGTAAGACAACACTGTTAAGAATGTTAATGGGTTTAGAAATACCAGATTCAGGCACAATCACATTACTACGGAACTATCGTAAAGCAGCGGTGTTTCAAGAAGATAGACTCTGTGAGAATTTAAGTGCCATGCAGAATGTTTTGATGGTAGTACATGATCAATCTAAGAAAGATTTACTTGACCAATTAAAAACAAGATTTTTTTATCAAGTAGGACTAGATGATATGTTTCAAAAAGTATCTACTTTATCTGGTGGTATGAAGCGTAGAGTTGCAATTCTACGTGCTATGTACGCAAAAGGCAGATGTCTTTATTCTTTGATGAACCACTCAAAGGATTAGATGATACTCACTAAAAGAAAAAGTCATGAGGTTCATCAAAGATAGAATCAAAGATAAGACTGTCTTTTTGGGTAACACATGACGTAGATGAATATACGGTTTTTGATAAATATCAGCTACATGAATTATAATGAATGTAGCTTTTTTTATATGAAGATAAAATCATGTTTAGTAAGAAACCGATTTATATAAAAGTCTATGCGAATCATTGCAGTAAACGCACTACTGTTTCAAAGCGAAGATACATCAATTCAACCAAGAGATATCGTGATGATTTCTTTGCATGGAAGAGAAGTTCCAGCAATGGTTGTACAAGTTTCTCGTAAGATAAAGAACAAGAATATAAATCCAGAGTTTATCTTACGCAAAGCAGGATTCTTTGAAAGAAATAAACTATCTGCAGATGTTCGTAATCGTGTGAAGAATGAAGAACTAGCGTGGATCGATGAGATTGAATATTGGAATGCGATGGATTAGGAATAAGGCTATATGAAAAACAGAGATTAATAAAATCATTGATGCACAACAAGATGAGATGATTGCATTAGGTAAAAGAGTTGTTTATGCATCCAGAACTTGGCTATAAAGAATTTGAAACAAAAAGATGGTTCAAGAAGAACTTGCTAAGTATGGTATTCATGCGGAAGCGGATTATTTTGAGACTGGATTTCAAGTAAGTATTGGAGAAGGGAAAACCACATATTGGACTAATTGCGGAACTAGATGCGATTCCTGTAGAAGGACATCCATGTTCAAATCCAAAGGACCATGCGGCACATGCATGCGGACATAGTACACAAGTCACAATCATGGTAAATGCAATCATTGCATTAAAGAAATCAGGGTTTATTAGAGAAAAAAGGAAAAGTAACATTGTTCTTTACACCAGCGGAAGAATATACCGATTTAGACTATCGACGCAAACTCATGCAAGCAGGAAAATTCAATACATCGGTGGAAAGATGAACATGCTGGAAGCTGGTGTATTTGATGGTTGTGACTGTATCATTCACTTGCATGCGATGGGTTCTACGTATGCATATGGTTATGGTTCTTCACTTGCTGGATTTAAATACAAGAAAATTATCTTCAAAGGAAAAGCATCACATGCAGGAGTATTACCACATTTAGGTATCAATGCACTCAATGAATTTACGTTGTTCAATACCGCTCTAGGAATGTTACGTGAAACCTTTGAAGAAAAAGATATGGTACGTGTACATGGGTATTCTTACAAAGGGTGGAGATACGATTAACAGTGTTCCTTCAGAAGTAATCTATGAATGTTATATTCGTACCTTTAAATCAAGATAAGTTATTAGATATTGATCATCAAATTACATCGATGGCACAACATTGTGCTGCCGCATTAGGCGGAAAGTGTAGAGTTTGCGGATATGATAGGGCTATCTACCATTTACGCCAAATCCAGTACTTAGCGAAGTTGCCCATCAGAATATCTTGGATTACACAACAGAAGATAAAATCATTGCAAATGAAAGAAGTATTGCAGGTGGTGATGTTGGTGATGTATCCTGTTTCTATCCGATGATTCAGTTTGGATATAATGGTTTTAGTGGTGCACTCACGGGATAGATTTTAAGATAGTAGACCCATATAAAGCATTTATAGAACCAGCAAAAAATTGTATGTGGATGTATCGTTGATTTATTGGAGAAACCAGAGTTAATCGAACAAATCAAAGCTTCTCATCATAGTATGGATAAAGAAGTATATAAAAACATATCTACAAGGAAAAATAATTAGAGAGAACTGCTATCAAAAGATAGCAGTTCTTTTTTGAAAAATATTTGACTATTGGTCAAAATATCTATATGATTAAATTGTAAGTAATAAAGGGGAAATTCAAATGACAGATACAGAAAAAGAATGCAAGCATGGTTTGTCCAAAATGTGGTGCGAACTTAAAGATTGAGGCATATAACGATAATTACGATCAAATCGTATGTCCGTATTGTGATTACAAGAGAATTGAACCAAAGAGAAAGTCCACTGCAGAGCAGATGGAACATGAAGAAAACATCGTCTATGCAAAAGAAAAAGGATACTTACGTGCAAACGATGAAATTGAAGAGATTAAGAAAAGACGTACTCGTAAGAGAATCGGAATTTCAATTAGTATATTATTATTTGCGGTGATTATTTTTAATTTTCGTTGAAAAAGATGAATCGTCCTAAAGGTTGATCCATTTTCTAACGTAACCATTGAATGTTCTGGTATCGATGGTAAAGGAAAATGTCAAATGAAATTAGGAGATACCAAAGATGATAAAGGGGAACTTATCAATACAGCTAAAATTAAATATCAAATTTCTAAAACTGATGAATTCTCAAATGATGATACATTTACAGTGACAGCAGAAAGTGATACATATCAACTGACAGAAAAATCAAAAGTGTATACCGTCAGTGGTCTTGATGAATATCTGAAAAATGTAGATGAACTGAGTCAAGATAATATTGATTTATTTGTTTCAGAAGCTTTAGCAAAACAACCTGATGTTACTAAGAATTCATCTGGTGCTACATTCAACTCCATAAAAGGCCAAAAAAACTCATCGTCATGTCTAGTGACCAAAATAGTACAGTCTATGTAATTTCTGAAATTAACTATACGTTACAGGATGGTACAAATGTTTCTTATTATCTTTCTACATACTTTAAAAATGTAGTACTTAGAAAGAACAGCAGTGGTGAATATTCTGTAGCTCATGGAGAATCTATGTATACAGGGAATATGATTAATCTAGTTGGTAGTAGATTCTTTCACTGGATATGCAAGTCAAGAGGCAGCTGAAGCAGCAGCTAGAACAACACAAACACCAGATTCAGATTATTCCGCAATTGATATCAAGTAAAACGTATCAGAGTAGTGAAGTATTTTAGCTACTCTGATATTTTTGTCTTATACTAGTAATAAGGAGTACCTTTATGATTGATTTATTATGCTTGCTTGAATTTTTATAATACATATGAAACAGATGAAATTTATCATAAAGATAGCAGAGAAAAATGTTAGAGAATTTCTCTGTTGTTTCAGAAATGTCAATCTCTGAACTGTCAGAATTTTATTTGTTTCACAGTCTACGATTTATCGCTTTATCAAGATGATGGGATATGAAAACTATAATCAAATGAAAGCTGGACAAATCACATTCTTAGAAAATTATTATCTACAGGAAGATATACTTCAAAGAATGCGATAGATTTCATCACTTTGATAACTATATTGACTACATGCTTGAAAAAGATACATGTCTTTAAAAAGAAAAGAATATCCATATGCAAGTAGAACAACTGATAGAGATGATACTATCTGCGGATGAAATCATATTTGTTGGGAATGCCAATACCTTCATTTGTATGGAGATTACAGATGGAACTTGTGATGTTAAAAAGAAAAACATCGCATTTCTAAATCCTGAAAAACCAACATCAAGCCATTCTACATGCAAAGCCGAATACACTGATTATTGGGTATTCAGTATTTAATGGATAGTTCTATCTTTTTCAAAACATGATGAAGGATGTTATAGAATCATCAATATAAATCTGCAGTTATCTATACATCAAAATTAGCATCGTATATTAAAAAAATATTGATTTACCAATCTATATTGAAGGGATAATAATGAGAGTGACTCTTTGTGATGGAGTTTATATTTAACTATATCGGACATCGTCTCAATACGATGATTTTGGATAAACCAGATAGTATTAATTTATAAAGTTCGTTCAATGTAACATAAATTAGAAATGTTAGTCTTTCTAAATGAGATTTTTCATTTTTCCTTTTTAGAAATTTTTAAAAAATGAACTTGTTATATATTTAACATATAGTTTGAGGGAAAGTATGAAAAAAAGCATTATTAGGAGCTATCGTTTTCTTTTTCGTTGTTCTTAACAGCTTGTGGTGGTAGTTCAAAAAGGCTATAACTTTAAGGCTGGAACATATGAGGGTAGCGGTACTGGTAAAAATGGTTCCATTAAAGTATCAGTAGAAGTAACAAATGACAGTATTAAAAAGGTGGATATTCTTGAACAAAATGAGACACCTTCGATTGCAAAGGATGCATTAGAGAAGATTCCACAAAATATTGTAAAGGAGCAAAGTCTAGCCATTGATACAGTCAGCGGTGCAACAATTACAAGTCAAGGAATTTTAGATGCGGTTAAGGATGCGTTATCCTCCTCTGGTGTAGATATGGATAAGTTAACGCAAAAGACTGCTTCGACAAATAATCAAGTAGAAGAAGTGGAAGCAGATATCGTTGTCATAGGTGCAGGTGGAGCAGGTACTGCAGCAGCTTTACGTGCAGCACAGGAAGGCAAGAAAGTTATGTTGTTAGAAAAGACTGCGACTCCAATGGGTGCTAGTACACTGGCTGGTGGTATGTTTGCGGCTGATAGCCGTCTACAACAGGAACAAGGCAAAACAGTAGATAAAAACTGGTTATATGAACAATATTACAAAGCTTCGAATGGATATATGAATTCACTTTTAGTCGACCATATTATTGATGAGGCTGGTAATACGGTAAACTGGTTATTAGATAATCATATGGAGTTGAATTTGGTAGATGCAGGTTCAGGTGCTGCCTACAACCATGTAGGTATGCCTGCAACATTACATGGTTATAATGAAGGTGGAAGTGTTGCGCTAAAGAAACTTGTTCAAGAATTTGAAAATGCTGGAGGTGAAGTGCGTTGGTTAACACCAGCATATGAAATTCAAAAGGATGATAATGGTGTAAAAGCAGTATTAGCTAAGAAGGAAGATGGCTCAACACTGAAAATCAACACAAAGGCAGCTATCATCGCAACTGGTGGATATGGTGGTAATAAGGAGATGTTAGAAAAGTATATTGGTGATCAATATACGATGGGTGAAGTTGCACAGAATACTGGTGATGGTATCAATATGGCTTATAGTCTTGGTGCAGGAAGATCTGGTTTAGGGGTTACACAGTATTTCTGGGAGACTTTTTAAAACCAGAAGAAATCGGTCAAAATGGCTCAAATACTTGGTGATGATTGGTTCTCAATGACTGCGTTTACGATGTTTCCATTCTTACGTGTGAATGCACTGGGACAGCGCTATTCTGATGAAACAAAGGTAACTTCATTCTCGGAACATGGTGGAGAAATCGCACAACAACCAGGACAGTATGAGTACGCTATCATTGATAGTTCTATTCTCAAGAAGATTGCGCAAAGTGGTGTAGCAGTGATTGAAGATCAGTATGCATCATGGGTTGGTAATGAACAATTCTATATGGAATTCAATGAACCAAATAGCACAGACGCAATGTATGCCCAACAACATACACCGGTTGACTTTACAACGACATTAGATAAACTTCTAGACACAAAGGTTGTATATAAAGGAAATACAATTGAAGAACTTGCTAAGGCAATGGATGTGGATGTGAATACTTTACAAGCATCTGTAAATCAATACAACCAAGCAATTGCGACTGGACATGATGATGCGTACGCTGCTAATACAAGTCGTCTTGTCGAGGTGAAAGAAGGCCCATACTATGCTGTGAAGTATGTTGCTAGAAATCTAAGCACTTTAGGTGGTATTCGTATCAATGAAAACTTGCAAGTACTAGACAAAGACTTCAATGTCATTAAAGGTTTATACGCTGCTGGTGCAGATGCTGGTGGAATGTATGGAAAGGCATATGTAGATTTTGAAGGTGGTACTTTAGGATTTGCATACACATCTGGAAGACTTGCAGGAGAACAAGCAGCCAAAGATATCAAGTAAACGTTATCAGTGTGATAACGTTTTTTTTACATGCATTCATGCATGTATAAGGATCCTGTTTTATATTAGGGTAATATCTTTGTTATAATAGATTGCAGAGGGTTAACTACATGACATATTTTCTTTTCGCTATGAACCAGATGGGGTTCATAACATGCCTATCTTTATCATACGAATCGTATTTATAGCAGTTTTGTTATTTGCGTATACGCAAAAACATAATAAAAAAATTGTTACAGATTTCTTTAGTACTTGGATTATTCTTACAAGTAGTTTTGTTTTATCTGGTATTCTGGAAACCCACTCTTTATTTATGAAAGGAAGGACTACTCTATATCATTGTCGATTATCCGCAATCATGCTTGCGGTATCTTACTTTGAAGAAAGAAAAAGTGGATGCGATACTTTTGCATGGTTAGGGTTTACTTGGCGCAATCATTGCATTCTCATTTCCAGATCCATCTCCATTCTTATGGCTACATATAACCAATATTACATATATTGGCAGTCATATTTTATTAGGGCTAACTGCAGTTATCATTTTATGCCAAGAGAAAAACTGAGTTAAATATGAAAGATATTTTCTTATATACAGTAACGATGAATCTTGTGATTTCTTTTTGTGAATCATTTTATGGGGAGTAACTATGGTTATCTAAAAAGCTTTTACCAAAAAAATGTTTCCCTTTGATTTTATGCCAATACAGTTATTCTTTATACTTTCTGTACTCATAAGTGTCATAATTATCGTTACAGAAAAAGACATATCTGTATATCCATCGAGTTTCCATCATAAAAAAATGTTGAGGAAGACATCATTATTTAATGGTAAAATAGATAAGTATTATAGTTTAAAGAGGGAGATTTTATGGACGATATCAAGCAAGGGATTTAGAAGGTATTTTTAAAGCAGGAAACCAAGGAATTATTCTTTCTTTGATTGCTTGCATTATTGGTATTGGTTTGATGACATTACCAAGAGTAATGCCAAAGTTATTGGCAAATAAAAACAGTGCATTGATGTTTAACGCTGATGATAGTAAGCAGGATGGTAAATATACTTACATCGATATTATCGCAATTGATGATTATAGTGCTTACCAGGGTTCAGATTATTACTATGTAGCAGTTGATACAGATCGTTTATTAAACGTCGTTAAGATTGATCAAAGTATCTACAATCAGATGAAGGAACAACAAGCCTACTGGTCAACACGTGGTGATGATACAACTGGAGAGTTAGCACCAAAAGCCATATCGCTTATATGGTGTACAGAAGTATTTGTCAGATGAACATATCAACGCCATTGCGGGATGCATATAAATAAAGACGAATGCAGAGATGCGTAAGTATGTAGGTTCTTACTACTTCTCTAATGGGGTTGAATCCAATAAGGATACAGTCAAAGTATTATTCTTAGTAGGTATTGTATTTACTATTGGTGGTGCAGTTTCTGCATTTGAATGCAATAAGAAAAAAACAAGAATATTGAAAAAGACAATTACATACCTTGAAAGTACAGGTAGACTATATGAAGCATGGAATGAATTACAGACATACTTACAAACGCATAAGGATAGCTATTGTGTCATTCTAGATAACTATGTCGTTTCGAAACAGAACGGGTATGATGAGACCGTATGAAGATATTCTTTGGGCATATCGTTATGTTATGAGAAGAAACTTTCGTAGTTGTAAATCAATACGCATTATGTCGTTTGGTTGATGGTGACAAGATGGAACTAACGCCTCCAGGCTTTTGGTAAGAAGGGTGCGATTGAAGAAATCTTAGATACAATTGCGATGAAGAATCCTTCTGTTCTATTAGGTTATACAAACTGAAAAATCAACGTGCATATAATGAAATGACAAAACGTTAAAGAAGATATGTTCTTACAGAAATGTAGGAACATATTTTTATTTTCTGAAGAAGATACGCATGTATGGGTATGCTATAATGAAAAGCCAAATGAGAGGGGGATTCTATGATTAAAGAGCGTCAATTTTATCAACACTTAGTAGCGATGATGATACCTCTTGTGATTCAAGAGATTATAAATTTCTGTGTACAGATGCTAGATACCGTCATGGTTGGATCTTTGGGGGATGCGGCTGTATCAGCAGTCACCTTGGCAGGACAACCATATTTTATATTTAATGTCTTTGCGTTTGGTTTGACTTCTGCTGGGGCAGTTATGATTTCTCAATATTGGGGACAGAAGAATATCGAAAAGATTAAACATATCATGAGTGTTATGTTATGGTCAGTTATCGTCGTATCTGTACTATATATGGGAGCTTGTTGGTTATTTCCACGACAAATCATTCATCTATTTGCAAGTGATGAAAAGTTAGTAGAACTTGGTGTATCCTATCTTCAAGTCGTCGTTGTTTCATATCTATTGAATGGATTATCCATGTGGTACTTCTCATCATTGTCCGCAAAAGAAAATGTTAAAATCAGTGCAGCTGTATATACAGGATCTTTCTTTGTTAATCTAATCTGTAATTATCTTTTGATTTATGGAAACTTTGGTTTTCCAAAGCTAGGTGTTGTCGGAGCCGCAATCGGCACGATTTTCGCAAGAGCCTTCCAACTTGTATGTGCAAGTATATATGCGCATTATCATGAAAAGGATATTCGATTTGGTTTGCGTGATATTTTTGATTTTGATAAAACAATGATTCCTACATATTTCCATTTAAGTCTACCTGTGATTGGGGATGATTTGATTTGGAGTTTGGCGGTATCTACACAGTTAGCCATTATCGGTAGGATGAGTAGTGATTATGTTGCGGCAGCTTCCATCGCAAGTATTGCTCAACAATTTGTAATGATTCTTGTCTATTCCATGACGAAAAGTGCTACGATTACTACAGGAAAAGCAGTTGGACAAGGTGATTATGAACGTGTAAAACAAATCGGTAGAACCTTTTTGGTGTTATCTGCGTTTGTAGGTATCATTGCGTGTGGAGTTGTACTTTTCATACGTACACCAGTATTATCTCTTTACCCAAATGTAACAGTTGAGACTAAGAATCTTGCGTATCAGTTTATGACTGTTATCGCTGGTATTATGTTATTTACAGGAATTGAAAATGCGGCGATTGTAGGAATTTTACGTGGCGCAGGGGATATGCATTATGCATTCCGTATTGATGCGGGTTGTATGTGGTTTATTGGTCTACCAATGGGATTACTTGCGGCCTTTGTTTGGAAAGTTACCTGTTACATATGTATATTTCTTCTTGCGCTTCGATATTATTTTTCAAAAATTATTCTATGTATTCGTCGTATTTTAAAAGGGAGAATATATTAAAGACTTTACACGTGACCCTGCATCCTAGGAGGTATTTATGTATTACGGAAATATAAAAGAATATGACATTGCGGATGGTCCGGGGTGCGTGTATCACTCTTTGTATCGGGTTGTACAAATCGTTGTAAAGGTTGTTTTCAACCACAGACATGGAGCTTCTGTTATGGCAATTTATATACCGAAGAAGTTGAAAAATCATATCCTAGATGCTCTAGGAAGAGAGTATATCCAAGGGACTAACACTTCTTGGTGGAGAACCATTTGAACCAGAGAATCAGATAGAGCTTGTCAAACTTCTTCGTAAAGTAAAACAGCGCTATCCAGAAAAAAAGATTTATGGAGCTATACAGGATTTGTCTATGAACGTGACCTTGTAAAGGGTGGAAGAAGACATACTGAAGTTACTGATGAAATGTTGGACTTTATTAGATGTTTTTGATTGATGGACCATTTATGTGGCAGAAGAAGAATCTTCGTCTGATGTATCGTGGCTCAGAAAAATCAACGTGTGATTGATCTTAAGAAAACCCGCAAAGAGGGGAAAGTTGTACTACTAATTGAATGAGAGTGGAAAAAAAGAATTCCATTCTCATTTTTTTACATGGTATAGTAATGATTTGCATGGCCTTAAAAGATTAGATATATTCGCCATGCATGTACTAAAAATGTTGTATTTGGAAATAAAAATATAAAAAGTATTTTATCCAGTATGATGTGGATAAAATAGCTAGTATTCTCTGATGGTTATCTATTTTCAAGATTACGGCGCATCTTTCAAAGGACAACGAAATATCGCATTCTGAAAGAAAGAGGAGTAGATTATGAAGAATAAGAACATCTTAGGACATTTACAGATTATCGTGTCCTCATCACTGTTTGGCTTAATGCCTCTAATTACAAAGATGGCATATAGCTATGGCGCAACCCCAATTACAGTTGCGTTCTGTCGTTGTTTCTACGCGACAATCATTCTTGCGCTAATATTACCACTCATGAAGAAAAATATCTTCTCGATTGAGCGTGCACAAATACTTCCAATGTTAAAAATTGCGATTCCATTCGGGTTAATTCCTGTTGCGCTATTTAATGCCTATACACATTTGGATTCGGGTATGGCAACGATTCTGTTTTATACGCATCCAATCTTTGTTATGTTGTTGTCAATTCTGATGTACCGTGCGTTTCCATCCAAGAAACAAATGCTATGCATGGTTTTATGTCTAGCAGGTATTGTTCTATTAAACGCAATTCAAGGGGAAGTTAAGATTGTTGGTGTCGCTATCGCAATTCTTGCAGGATTTATCTATAGCGTATATGTAATTGCTTGTGATCAAAAGGGGATTGATGAAATTGATCCGACTGTATTATCCTTCTGGATTAACTTATTTGCGTCCATTGCAGTAGGTGTTATTGGCATCGCTAGTGGTCAGTTGATGATTGTTACAGAACCAATGGGGACAGGTATCTATGTTTATCCTTGCATTAGTGGTATCTGTTATTGCGGTCTTACTATTCCAACATGGTGTATTAATTACTGGTGGTTTAAAGGCTTCGCTACTTAGTACATTTGAACCACTCACAAGTTTATTTATCGGTGTGATTGTATTCCATGAGTTATTAACAGTACGTCAATGGATTGGAATTATACTCGTCCTTGTATCTGTTATTCTACTTGTCATACCAGTTGGAGCGAAAAAAAGAAAGCTAAATTTTGTAGGGAGATACACATCTTGTATTTCCTTTTTATAATGCGTTTTGAAAGCGAATAATATTAGTTGACGAGCAAAACGAAAAAGTATTATATTTAACTTAGTTAGTTTAGTGTAACTAACTACTGAAAATTATGCCGGAAGAACTCATTGTAGAACATTGTGCACCGACATTAGCCGGTGTCAAGACAGGGAACCTTTTTAACTGTGGTTATTCTTGTAAAGAACAGTTAATGAAACAGATTGCGGAAATCAATCATCGTTTCAGAAATTGTGATCTTAGAATGACTGTCCTCAGTTATCCAAAGGATCGAGCACTCATATATCTGTACCGACCAACATGGTTGAGAGACAGATTTATCTAAAGAAGATGTTGTTTCGATTCTGAAAGAAAGAGGGTATCCCTATCGAAGATATGTCTGCATGTATTGATGTATTAAGTCAACGCATTCAATCATCAGGGCAGCGTGCATTCCCACATGAAATTGGATGTTTCTTGGGGTATCCAGCAGAAGATGTTCGAGGTTTTATTGAGGATAGTAAACCTTGTAAACTTGTCGGAACTTGGAAAGTTTATGGCAATGAAGAGATGGCAAAAACATCTATTCCAAATATATGAGAAATGCACATATGCATATTTGGAACATTTTTGAAAAAAAGGAATGTCTTTAGAGCAGTTAGTTAGATTTGTCTAAATTAAAGGAGGAAAAAAATCATGAGTAAAGTAGCAGTTGTGTACACAAGTACAACAGGTAACACAGAAAAGATGGCAGAGGCTGTCGCTGAAGGTGCAAAGAGCAAGGGAGCAGAAGTTGTTGTTTTAACAGCAGATGCATTCAACGCTGGTGAGGTAGCTAATTATGATGCAATCGCATTTGGTAGTCCAGCAATGGGTGTTGAACAGCTTGAAGAAAGCACTTTTCGAACCAATGTTCGCAGACGTTGAAGGTAGCCTAGCTGGTAAGAAGGTTGGACTATTTGGCTCCTATGGTTGGGGTGATGGCGAATGGATGCGTACATGGCAGGATCGTGTAGCAGCAGATGGAGCTGTATTAGTACAAGATGGTGTTATGGCAAACTATGAACCTGATGATGGTGCATTAGCACAGTGCAAAGCATTAGGCGAAGCATTAGCTTAAGTAAAGATATGAAATAAAAAACTGTCACTTTCTAAAGATGGAAGGTGACAGTTTTTATAATTCTCTATACAAAAGGTAATCCCTTTATTCGGGATTACCTCATTAATTTGCGACACCATGATGTGCAGTATAGCTACCTGACGTTAGGGAAGAGAAATGATATCCATTCTGTAGACCCCAGATAATAATACGTTCTACCGCATCAACTGAGAAACCTTTGAGAATCATGCTGTAACACAACAGAAGGGCGATTATTTGCGGAAACATTTTGGACTTGAGTTGTTACATTCTCAAATACTTCATCTGCAGTGGAAGCTCCACCCGCATCACCACTGGATACATTCCAGTCAAAGTAAGTATAGCCCTTTAAAGCAGCTTGTCTTACTAATGCTGTCATGATACCAGAAGTATAGTTACGACTGACTGTATTAGAAGAACCACCTGGGAAACGGAATAGATTTGCGTATGTTCCTGTCTGTTGATAAATGATATTATTCATTGCGTTAAAGTCATTCCAGAATGCATCAGTACTGGAATATACATTTGAGTAATCATGCGTGTATGAATGCTCCCGCAACAACGTGACCTGCTTGTGCTTCCTTTTTGAATCATATAGATATAATCCGGTTGTAAAGCAGTTACGAAGAAGGTTGCTGGGATGTTGTACTTTGCAAGTACATCTAATAGACGTTGTGTATGTGCACTTGGTCCATCATCAAATGTTAAGTAGATTGTTTTATTGTCTTCTGCTTGAATTTGATTTGCAGGAAGATCTTGTACATGCACGATTCGTTGAACAGTTGTTTCATTATTATGTGCATCCTTGCATGTATAAGTAAGAGTATAATCACCAGGAGTATTGACATCCACACTACCACTAACGACTGTGTTTGCGGTAATATCTCCATCAAGATCATCGATAGCTGTATAAGAATCCGCAAATTCATTTCCACGTATCCATGTGATATCATTACCACCCACAAGTGTAATAACTGGACCTTTACGATCATCATAAACAATCTTGCGTTCTACTGTAGCTTTATTACCGTGAGAGTCAATAACTTTATAAGTTACGACACCATCTTTTTCTTCACGTACAACTTTATCAGTTAAATCACCATCAAAATTATCAACTGCAGTATATCCTTCTTCTTCATATGGATGATTGAAGAGGGTATAACTATCAGGATTAGATGTAAGTGTAATCTTTGGTGGAGTCGTATCTTGTACAACGACTGTACGTTCTTGAGATGCCTTTAATCCATCTTTTTCAGCTGTGTACTCAATTTTATAAGAACCTAATTTACTCGTATCAACTGTACCTTTTTGTTTCGACATCTATTTTTTTCACGAAGGAAGCTAAGAATCGTACCTTGTTTATAGGCTACAGCACCTTGATCTTCATAGTTTGATTTATATTCTACTAGCGTTGTTTGATCGCCATTAACATTAATTACGACTTCCCATTTATTTAACAATAGTACAAGACTTGCACTAAATAAAAAAATAAGACAGTAACGAAAAATCAAAAAAACTTTGTTAATGGTTTTTGGATTGTCTTTTTATTCATATAAATACCTCACCATCTATTCTAACATCAATAACAATAAAAAGAAAAAAACCACCAGTTTTTATCACTGATGGTTTCTTAAGATTTTATTTACTGAATAGATCTTTAGCCTTGTCGATTAAGTTTTCACCAGCTGCCTTCGCTGCGTTAGCTACTTTCTGTAAATCATCAAGACCGAGCTTACCATCTTCGCCAAGAAGACCCTTTACGATGTCGTTCTTCTTCACTTCAGCAGCGATACGGTCAAAGTCTTCCTTTGTTAACTTTCCATCATCGCCTAAGATTCCCTTTAATACTTCATTGTTTGCTGCGAAAGTCTTTAACTTTTCAGGACTCTTCTTTAATTCTTCAATCGCTTTATTAGCTAATTCTTGTACATTAATATCTGACATTTTAATTTTCTCCTTTTTAGGTTGAAGATATCATAGAAGATATTTATCTTCTATACAAGCAAAACTATTTCGTCTCACTTGTATCCTTTGTAGATGTGATAGGGAAGTGGATTTCATCCGCATAGATAAAACTTTCGATATGTGAAGTATATTGCTGGATTGTATCTAGAATTCTAGGCATTTGCTCATCTGCGTTATCTGGTTGAATACGTTCGACAATAGGAACTTCAATCATACCGAAAGTTGGGTTATGCATGATTTTGTCATGCCATTCTGAATCGGCTAGAAGTACACTGTATGCATGTTTACCTTTTTCATTTTGGGATACTAGCCAAAGTTCAATGCCAAGTGTGCGGTGGTCTAATGCAATGATAAACTTTAGATAGCGGTCATATAAAAACGCATCATGAATAGAGAAGTAACTGAAATCCATAAACCCAGGTGTAATCTCACTGACAGTGAACATAGAAGGGATGGAATTATGTAACTTCGTAAAATAGTTCATGATTTCGATATATGCAACCTGTATATCACCTTGATTTACTACTTTTTGATAGGTATCAAGATAATAGTTCATATCTTTTGCCATAGAAACAACCTCCACATAATCAGATTATACTTCATATAACTTTAAGATTATATGATTTTATCATACTTCATGATTCATATATAATAAAGAACGGAGGTTCATTCTATGAATTTTGATAAATTAAAAAAATAACAGCCGTAATATCCTAAAGATCAATAGGGCTAATCATTCTGGCACTTGCTATCTATAATGTTGTTTCAGACGTCGTAGTTAATCTTGGAAATAGTTTCTTTACGGATGAACAAATTGAAGCACTCAGCTATTATTTCTTTGATACAGTTATCTGTGTACTAACATGTATCTTGTTATTTGCGGTGTATTACTTTACTTCTAGAAAGAAAGACAGGATCTTGTATTAGTGAATTCTAAGATGCCTAAATGGTCTATCGTTCCATTTGCAATTATCATTACACTTGGTATGGGTTTTGTGAGTGCACTCTGGTTAGACTTTGCATACAATCAGCTTGCAGATGTTCCATTTGTAGCACAGAGCGTTGAAAGCTTTGACTCTGCTTGGTCTACAATTGGAGAAGATCCATATATTTGGGTATGCTTATCCGTTGTTATCTTTGGCCCAATCGCAGAGGAGTTATTATTCCGTGGTATTATTCATAACTCGATTAAGAAGGTATGTAATCCATTTGTCGCAATTGTATTATCTGGTTTGATGTTTGGTATCTGGCATGGTGAATTTGTACAGTCTGTATATACAACATTCTTCGGTATCGCTCTAGCAGTGGTATATGAATACAGCGGTTCTTTATGGGTGCCAATTGGTATGCATATCTTGAATAACTTTACATCTACATTACCACCAGCACTTGATACAACTTCTAACTACTTACTTATCTCACGTATCGAAGAGATCAGTTTCCTACCTACAATATTATTACTTATTTATATGATTCATGCTATCCATAAGAAGGAGAAAGAAAACCATGAAATTAATTCTGTATCATGCTAATGCAATGATGAAAGAGATTGCTGAAAATTGGGCAAAAGAAAATCAAATTGAAGTAACTGTATTATCTGAATTATTAACTGCTGAAACTGTAAAACTTGCGCAGGGTTATGATGGAATTATCAACTCACAAGCTGCAGGAACAATTGACAAAGAAATCTATAGCACATTACGTGAATATGGCATTCGCCAGATTGCGCTAGTTAGTGCAGGATATGAATTATATGATTTAAAACTTGCAACAGAAAATAACTTAGTCATCACAAATGTTCCTAGTTATTCACCAGAATCTATCGCAGAATATACAGTATTAACTGGTTTAAACCTTGTACGTAATAACAATACAATCATCGCTAACGTCACAAAGAATGATTTCCGTTGGCAACCATCCATCTGTGGAAGAGTTATGGGTGATATGAAGGTGGCGATTATCGGAACTGGTAGAATCGGACAAATCACAGCGAGATTATTCCATGGATTTGGATGTGAACTTGTTGGATTTGATCTATATCAGAATGAAGGTATTAAGAGTATCCTGACATATAAAGACTCGATTGAAGAAGCAGTTAAGGATGCGGATATTGTTTCCATCCATATGCCTGCAACAGCAGAGAATCGTCATTGCTTTAACTATGAAATGTTTAAGAAGTTTAAGCAAGGTGCTATCTTACTAAACATGGCAAGAGGCTCTATTGTTGATACAGAAGGGTTATTAAAGGCATTAGATGAAGGAATTCTATCTGGTGCAGGTATTGATACCTACGAATATGAAATGCCATATATTCAAAAGGATTATCAAGATAAGGCAATTGAAGATGAGGTCTTTGCACGTCTAGTACATCATCCACGTGTGATGTATTCACCACATATTGCTTACTTTACAGATGAGGCAATCAAGAACCTTGTAGAAGGTGCATTAAATGCTGCAGTTGAAGTGATTACAACAGGAACATCTAAATCTAGAGTAAACTAGGCATATTCTTTGGTATTTTCATGCTTACTTTGACTATCATCAAAGTAAGGAGTAAAAGAATATGAAAAAAATATTGATTCTCGCTTTATCATTGTTTTTAGCTGGATGTATGGTTACTAAGACAAGTGAAACATCCAGTAGCTATCAAACAATTACATCAACAGAAGCTCAAAAGATGATTGAAGAAAACAAGGATGCAGTTATCCTTGATGTTCGAACAGCAGATGAGTATGCAAGTGGACATATCCCTAACGCTATCAATCTTTCCAATGAAGATATTCAAGCAGGTAAGGTGGATAGCTTAAAGGATAAGAAACAGCTCATTATGGTATATTGCCGTAGTGGTAACCGTAGCCGTCAAGCAGCACAGAAATTAGCTGAACTAGGCTATACAAATGTTGTAGACTTTGGTGGTATCCAAAGTTGGCAAGGAGATATCGAGAAGTAAAAAAACTGGTCAATCGACCAGTTTTCTTTATGATAAATGCTCAGTTTTAGAGATTTCCTTTTCGTGTTGTAAAGCAAACCAGAGTTTTGTGCCATCACCGATTTCATCTGCTTCTAAGCGTATTGGTGTAAAGTTTAACTTCTCCATGATACTTACATTTACTAGACGACGAGGTTCATCAACCTCGAAAGAATAGTAATAAGGTTCTGGCTTTGTATCAGCTCCATACTGAGCAATATCAGGATCTAATGCAATGGCGGTATATAAATCTGTATTCTCATAGGAATAACGTAATGCATGTTCCTTAATCATCTGGACCATGTTACGGAATATTGATTGTCTACGATAAGCAGTAGTCACATATGCATTTGTAATTAGTAAAGCTTCTCCTGAAACTAATAGGGAGGAGCTTTCTTTATTTGGTGGATAAGCAATCTCAGGGAAGTAATTACCACATAGGCAATAATGTTCAAGATAAGTCCAATCAGATTCATCTGCACAGAAGTTAAATACCTTTCTCATTGGTTAAAAGTGTATCCATGGATGCATGTAATCCCTGATATATCTGAAATAATCGTATCACCTCATATACTAATATTGTGATACGTTCTAATACATTACTATCAATCTCACTAACGTGCTTAATCTCTTTACCATTTGATGAAATCACTGGTAAAGCAAATAAACAGTATACATACTTACCAATAGGTAAAACAGAGTAATAGTCAGTATGATCTTCATACCAATCTAAAAGAGTATCTGTATCATCTGGTAAATATTTCTCTAATCGAGTTAATGCTTTTGTTAAGTATGTTAGTGATAGTTTATCCATGTATGCATTGTAACATTTGTTTATCTTTTTTTTTATGGAGAGTAATGTGTTTTTCAAATAAAAAAAGTAAGTAGGATATTAACTATATTGACACCGAAATATGACACCAATTATACTGAGGAGGAAGATGAATGTCTAAATGGGATAAACTTTTAAGTAAGATTTTATCTTTATCGAAAGATATGCGTTTTCAGGAATTGAAAAGAGTATTAGAGTACTATGGATATCAAATGACAGCACCATCAAGTGGTAGTAGTCATTATACTTTTCGTAAACCAGGTAAAAATCCTATTACAATTCCAAAACATGAACCTATTAAAAAGATATATGTTGAAATGGTTCGAAAGATAGTAGAGGAGGGTCTTAATGAATACAATTGAATATTACTTACAATATCCATATCGTTTAGAGATTATTCCTGATGTAGATGAAGGTGGGATATGTCGCAAGTTATCCTGAATTAAGCGGTTGTATTACTGTTGGAAAAACGTTGGATGATGTTGTTAAGAATGCTGAAGATGCTAAAAGGGAATGGCTCATTGCTGCTTTGGAAAATCATATTGCTATTCCGGACCCAACAACTTCTGAGTATTCTGGACAATTTAAGTTACGTCTTCCAAAGAGTCTTCATCGATCTTTAGCGCAACACTCTAAAGAAGAGGGTGTTAGTATGAATCAATATTGTGTATATCTATTATCAAAAAATGACGCAATCAAAAATAGTAAATAAGCACATTAAAAAAGCCAGATTACTTACTGGCTTTTTATGTTAGTTATTTCTATCTTTCATTGTTGGAAATAAGAGTACATCACGGATGGAATCTGTTCCTGTTAATAACATTACGAAGCGGTCGATACCGAAGCCGATACCACCAGTTGGAGGTAGACCGTATTCAAGTGCCTCTACGTAATCTGTATCCATCTCGTTAGCTTCATCATCACCAAGTTCTTTTGCCTTGAGCTGAGCTTCGAAACGTTCTCTTTGGTCGATAGGGTCGTTAAGCTCTGTGAAGGCATTATCCATTTCAATACCATTTACTAATAACTCAAAACGATCTGTGAAACGTGGATCTTCTGGGTTTTTCTTTGCGAGTGGTGAAATTTCGATTGGGTGACCATATACGAATGTTGGTTGAACAATCTTATCTTCACAGAATTCTTCGAAGAATAGGGAGATGATATGTCCAACTGTCATCTGGTGTGGTTCAACTGTGATGTGGTGTTCTTGTGCAAGCTTGTATGCTTCTTCAACACTCATTGGTTGCCAGAAGTCAACACCAGTTACTTCCTTAACGGCATCTACCATGTTCCATCTCTTGAATGGGGCCTTTAATGAAATGTCCTTACCCATGAACTTGAAGTCTGTTGTACCACAAACCTCTAATGCAACATGTTCAAATAAACCTTCGTTTAATTGCATCATGCCTTCTAGGTCTGTGTATGCACAATATGCTTCCATTGTTGTAAATTCAGGGTTGTGCTTGAGGTCCATACCTTCGTTACGGAAAATACGTCCAATTTCATATACTTTTTCAAGTCCACCAACGATTAATCTCTTTAGTGGTAACTCAGTCGCAATACGTAAATAGAAGTCCTTATCTAGTGCATTATGGTGAGTAATAAATGGTCTAGCATTTGCTCCACCTAAAATTGGCTGTAAGATAGGTGTTTCTACTTCAAGGTATCCTTGGCTATCCATATAACGACGGATTGCGCTTACGATACGTGGACGTAAGATTGCAATCTTACGGGATTCATCATTCATGATGAGGTCAACGTATCTTCTACGGTAACGTTCTTCCTTGTCTTGTAAACCATGGAACTTATCTGGAAGAGGGCGTAGTGCCTTTGAAAGGTGTGTATACTCATGTGCTTCTACGGATAACTCACCAGTCTGTGTTTTGATAACTGTACCGCGGATACCGATGATATCACCTAAGTCACTTGCCTTAAATAATTCATAGATTTCATCACCAATAATACGCTTGTTGATAACAACCTGAATCTTACCTTCACGGTCTAAGAGGTGAATGAAGCCTAACTTACCCATTCTTCTCTTTTGCATGATACGACCTGCGATGGAAACTTCAGCGTGTAAGCTTTCCAATTCTTCGGCGCTCTTTTCACTATATTCGTCCTTGATGAGCTGAGAATTGCTTGTACGATGGAATGCTTTACCAAATGGGTCAATACCTTGTTCACGTAAGGCGTTCATCTTTGCAATACGTGCTTCTTGTTGGTCTGTTAGACGAACTTCTTCAACAGCTTTGACAAGTTTTTTTGCATTCTCCTTGATTGCTTGTTTTGTACTTTCAAGTGCAGCTTGTGCTTCTTCTAATGCTTTTTGTCTTTGAGCGAGTTCCTTTTGGAGTTGCTCAGTAATGTTGTTCATTTCTTCTGCCATATGATGACCTCCTTTTCATATAAAAAGCTCTACGTCAAGGGACGAGAGCTTTGTTCGTGGTACCACCCTAATTTACAGTATCTAATACTGCCTCATTTTTGATTGTTAACGCGATCGCGGAATGACTCGGGAGTCCTTGTCAACATATATCCTCTCTGTTTCACTTTCACCATCAGAAACTCGCTGTAAGATACCCTATATGTTCTATCTCCGTCGTTGTCCTTCAACACGCATAGTGTAACAATTTTTTATCAAAACTGCAATCAACTTTACTGGTTTTCTTCAGTGTTTTCTGGTTCTTTTGATAAAATTTTGTTTACGATAATTCCGAGAATTAATGCACAAGCTACAGAAGTGATTGTAATCTTACCGAAGCTTAATGATAATCCACCGATACCTGAGATTAAGATACTTGAGATAACGAATAGGTTTTTATGTTGTGGTCTAAGTCAATCTTCTGTACCATCTTTAATCCACTCACGGCAATAAACCCGTAGAGCGCCATACATACACCACCCATAACACATGCTGGGATAGTGGAGATAAATGTAACAAATGGTGTAAAGAATGAGATTAAGATACATTCAATTGCAGCACCGATAATTGTTAATACAGATGCGTTCTTTGTGATAGCTACACAAGCAACTGATTCGCCATATGTTGTATTAGGGCATCCACCGAAGAATGCACCAACCATAGAACCAACACCATCACCAAGTAATGTTCTATCAAGGCCTGGATCTTTTAATAAATCTCTTTCAATAATACTTGAGATATTCTTGTGGTCCGCAATATGTTCTGCGAATACGACGAAGGATACAGGGAATGTACGCTACTGCGATTGTTCCAATATAGCCAAGGTCAATATCCTTAATGCCTTCTAGTGCTGTTATAAATGTGAAGTCTGGAATCTTGAAGAAGGTTGAGAAGGAAATACCGTTTGCGAATAAATCAACGATAGGTTGATAGTTTAATATCTGCATTGGTTCATAACCTGTCTGCACACCGATAAATGTTAGGATAGCGGCTACAATATAACCAGCTAAGATACCGATGATGAATGGAATCATCTTGGCATGGGATTTACCGTAGGTACTTGCAATCATTACACCAAGTAGGGCAATGATACCAACTAGTACAGCAAACTGTGTTCTTGCACCTGTTAAACTACTTGTCTGTAAATCACCAACTGCATTAGCTGCGAGTGATAAACCAATGATTGCGACAGTAGGGACCTATAACAACTGGTGGCATGATACGATTTACCCAATCGACACCAATACGTTCAATAAATAGCGCAATCACTACATATACAAGTCCTGCAAACGCTGCACCAATAATGAGTCCAACATATCCAGCTGCTACTGTAGTTGCACCAGCAAACGCAGCGGACATCGAACCAATAAACGCAAAAGAAGAACCCAAAAATACCGGGCTCTTCTTACGAGTAAATGCAACATAAACAAGAGTACCAACACCGGCACCAAAAAGAGCAGCAGCGGTATTCATACCGTTTTTGATGATGAGAGGTACTGCGATTGTTGCGGCCATAATTGCTAGCAACTGCTGGAATGCAAAAATAACTAATTGATGAAACTGTGGTTTGTCTTCAACTTTATAAATCAATTTCATGTGAAATTCCTCCCTTTAGTTAGGTATGATATCAAATGCATAGTGGATTTACAATAATGAATTTTACTAATTTTTAAACTTTTCTTTAATATGATTTATAATATAAACAAGTAAATAATTTGGAGGTGAATTGCATGAAAAAAGTTGCTGCGTTTTTCGATATTGATGGAACAATCTATCGTGAAGGTTTGATTACAGAAGTATTCAAAAAGATGGTTACACATGAGATTGTTTCTGGTTCACGTTGGACAGATGAAGTAAAACCTGCTTATATGGCTTGGGATCGTCGTATGGGTGACTATGATAATTACTTACAAAAGATGGTAGAGATATTTAAAGAAACCACAAAGGGAATCTCTGCTGTACATATTGAACATATTGCCCAGAAGGTTATCGAACAAAAAGGGGAACGTGTCTATCAGTTCACGAGAAAAGAGATTGAACGTCATCGGAAACAAGGACATCTCTTAATTGCGATTTCTGGTTCTCCAGAGCCACTTGTAAAAGAGATGGCAGAGAAGTATAAGTTTGATGACTTCCGTGGTACCCAATATCTGAAGGATGAAAATGGCATCTATACTGGAGAAGTTGTACCAATGTGGGATAGTGTTTCCAAAGAGAAGGCAATTTTGACATTGCAGAAGAAGTATGACTTAGACCTGCAAGCATGTTATTCCTATGGTGATACGAATGGTGACCTTACAATGTTTAAGAATACAGGTCATCCTTGTGCAATCAATCCAACACGAGAATTATTGCACCGCATTCAAGAAGATAAAGAATTATGCAAAGCGTATGCGTGTTGTAGTAGAAAGAAAAGATGTTATTTATAACATTGATATCAACAATTTACATATAGAGTAGAAGGATAAAGAAATGAACCGACAGGATTTAATCCATCAATTACAGATATATCAATCATTTAATGAACAAGAAGAAGCTGACCGTAAAGTCATGTTAGAGTTACTTGAAACAACGGAAGATATTTTTTATCGTACGAATTTACTAGCACACTTTTCTGCATCTGCGTGGGTGTTAAATAAAGCACATACACATGTACTGATGGCATTTCATAATATCTATCAGAATTATGCTTGGCTTGGTGGCCACGCAGATGGAGAAGAGGATCTTCTTTCTGTTGCCCTAAGAGAAGTACAAGAAGAAAGTGGAATTCATACTGTTAAACCAATCAAAGAAGATATCTTTTCGCTAGAGACAATTGAAGTAAATGGACATGAGAAAAAGGGGAAGTATGTCCCAAGTCATCTGCACTTAAATGTAACTTATCTATTAGAGGCTGATGATACAGAGAGTTTACATATCAAGCAAGATGAAAATAGTGCAGTCAATTGGTTTCCAATCGATCAAGTGATTGATGTTGTTCATGAGCCATGGATGGTAGAACGTATCTATAAAAAACTCAATCAAAAACTGAAAGAAGGCAATTATGAAAGTTAATCTAATGGATGTCATCGATGCAATCGATACAATCAATGAAGATGAAACATATTTTTATAGTATTCAGGATGAAGAAATTGTATATGTATTAGAGGATGATGAAGATGACGAATTCTTTATTCCACTTCCAACCAAAGAGGAAGTAAATGATTATCAAAATATGGTTAACTTTACAGAGACAATTGAAGATGATAAAAAACGAGATTGGTTTGAGAATGCAATCCGTGGCAAAGGTGCTTTTAGACGCTTTCGAGCTACACTGGAGCGATTTGGCATGGAAACACAATGGTATGACTATCTAGAAGCCAGCCACCGAGAACTTGCAATCGAGTGGTGTGAACAACATGGAATTGTCTATGATACATCAGTACAAAGTGAAGAAGTAGATGATGATTGGGATGAAGAAGATGTTGTTAAAGAGAAAGAACCAATCAAACAAATACAGATACCACTACGTTTTGTACGCATTGATGACGATAACTATATGAGTGCACTTTCACTCTGTGATACATATTTACAGGAATTGGATCAGTATGCAGGTGTTTCTTCTTCAAGTGATTATGACCGTGCGCAGGATTATCTAGAAGAAGCACTTGAAGAAAAAGATATGTATGTACTCAGTGATCACGGTCGATTCATCGCCATGGCAATCTGTAGGATAGATGGTAGTGTAACAACGATTACAGACTTATGCGTTGTCAAAGACAAACGTCGAAGTGGTGTGGCACGTAAGCTCATTAGCGAGATTCAAAAAGAGGAAGTACAACCACTTCAGTTTGAAGTACCAACAAATAATCCAAACATGCATGCATTCTTGCAGGCGATTGGATATGCAAAAATCATTCATACAACTTATACAAAGTAAAAGGAAATCGCAAGATTTCCTTTAATATAGGTTATTTAAATATCTTACAAGTCTTTGTGCAATTCCATATAATTCAGCGCTACCGTTATTGTTGTTTGCACTGATGCAGAAAGAATAACGATCTGTAAATCCCATCATGTAGCTGTGAATACGATTATTTGCACATTCAGCAGTACCTGTTTTGGCATATACCATACCATAACCACTTTCTGATAAACCATATTCTAAGGCTGCACTATGCATATATTCCTTAAGTTTTTCATTTACACGATGTGTTGTGGTTGTGCTTAAGGAATTCTTTGAAGAACGATAGAGCGTTCTTCCATCAGATTGAATAGACTTTACAATTTGTGGTTGTAACATCACACCATCATTTGCGATTGCTTGTGCCATCATCGCAATATGAAGGGGAGTAATGGTTGTATTGCCTTGTCCAAATGCAGTTTGTGCAAGTTCGGCGTTATCGTTGTTGCCGATGTTGTAGCTGGAATGAATGGTATCTAGATATGGGATGGTAATATCTTTTCCTACCATGAAGGCATTCATCATCTTAGTGAGTTTATCTGCACCAACGCGGATTCCCAAATCGGCAAAGTAACAGTTACAGGATTTTGCTAGAGCGGTGTTCATATCGATTGTACCGAACACTTGATTTTGGAAATTGGTAATGACAAAGTCACTGCCTGCAGGGATGTAACTGCCAGTATCGTTAAACTGAAAGAAGCTATCATCAAGATTTTCATCTTCCTGCATGGTTAAAGCTGCTGCTGCAGTTACGACTTTAAAGGTACTGCCTGGAGGATCTTTCTCAAAGGTACCACGACGATATTGCGACTCCGCAACATTACTTGCAAGCATACTATCTGGATCATTCACATTGAAGTCGACTGTACTTTGTGAACTTAGGCAAAGAATTTCTCCTGTCTGGTTATCCAGTACGGTGATACTTCCTTCCATACCATCTAATAGTTGGTATGCATAGTTTTGTAAGTCTGTATTTGTAGTTAGTTTTACAAGTGCCCCTTGATTGTTTTTATCAAGTTGAAATAGGAGATAGTCTTTTAAATTTCCTCTTAGACCATAACTATTTTGTTGATGTTCGTTTACAGAGTAGTAACCGAGTAACCAAGCATAACTTAGATTCTGTGGATAGTCTGCAGTCGCTCTTGAATCAACTGCCGCATTTCCAAGGATGGTATTTCCATCCCGGTCAACAATTGTTCCTTCAATCGCATAGGATTTGATCGCATCATAAATAATCTGATATTTTGTTTTATTTGCGTTTGCATTGATACGTGGATTAATTAAATATTTATAGGCAAAAAATGAGGTAAACACTAAACTGACGATGATACCTACGACTTCTACAAGTCGTATCCTACGCATCGATATCGATTCTGGTGAACGCTTGTTCGTCATTGTTTTCGTCACCTCCTTGTTCTAAATCTTCATCATCAAATTCATCATTACGCTCTGACATCTGTAGTAATATACCCGCAAAGAAGAAGACGATTGCTTGATAGGTTCCACCACGCGATAAAAATGGAATAGGTAAACCGGCTAACGGAATGATATTACATGAGCCTAAGATGACAAGCATTGCTTGCATAAATAGCAGTACTGTCGCACCATAGGCTACAACCGCATCCTGCTTATCTGTTAGAATTAAACGTCTACTCAATTCACTACCACGTATTCCTATCTGTAATAATAGGAATACAACAATAAAGCCTAAAGGCATGCCAAATGAGTTCACTAATGTCACAAATGCCATATCACTTTCAGGGACTGGAATAGCGGTAAAATTAACAGTATTACCAAATAATCCTGACATCCACAAAGCTCGTTTTCCTTGGAATAATTGGAATCCTGCACCATAAGGGTCAGAGTTGATATTTGCGGTAATAGAAAAGCGTAAATATACTTTACGGACAATTGGCCAAAGGATTCTCGTTAAGCCATTTAATGTACCGGCAGCAGCGCTAGGCGCAAGTATCTTATACAGTAAGAATAGAATTACAATCGCAGAAATTGTCGCAATCGCAATTGTTAAAAGATAGATTCTCTTTTTTTGCCTTTTTCCATAAAGATATACAACATGGAAAGGTGTAAGAAATAGAGAATATAGAATGAACCTAGTTCATGAATCAGAACAGACCCAATAAAATTAACGATAAAGAATATGCTAGAAAGAATTAAAATTCGAACGATTTGAATAGGTCTTTCGAGCAGAAAACAAAGAACTATAGAATAGGATTGCGGTAATCTTAGCGAAATCGGTTAACTGTAATGATACAGGGCCAATCTTAATCCAAGCAGTTGTGCCATAACCATTGGTATCTTTTCCAAAGAAAAGAAGGGCAATGTATAGACAGGCAGCCACAACCAATAAGAAGTAGGTTGTATAATTAAAGTTTAATGCTTTTCGTATCATGCGATACATAAGAATTAATACGATTGCGATCGCAAGTCCTGCAAAGTATTTGACCATACTGAACTGTGAAATGACTTGATATTGTGCATCGATAATCACTTGTAATGCAATGCCAATCGCCGCAAGTCCAGTAAATGCCGAAAACATACGCATATCCGCAGATCTGTTATAGAAATACGTACCAGAGAAGGCAATGACTAACAATAAAGGTACTAAAGTTGTTAAATATTGAATGCCGGCGTTCATTGATTTCCAGAAGACAAATCCACCTAATAGAAATGTAAACAGTATGGACGTTATCATCCATATCGCATCTTTACCAGAACGTGTATCAGTTTCTTCCACTTCTAAAGAAGAGGTCTTTTTAAAAAACATAGTATGCTCCTTAATATGAATAAGAATAACTTTTTTAAAGAAAAGTCGCAAGTAAACGAAAATTAAGAATCATCATGTCGAATTTTCATGGTGAAAAGGCTATACTGATGATAAGTAATTTTGAAAATAAATATCATCGGAGGCTATATCATCATGGAAAAGATACTATTTGGTAAGAAACAAAGTGGAGAAGATATCTATCTTTACACGTTGGAAAATAAGAACTTTAAAGTACAGGTAACGGATTATGGCGCAACGCTTGTTTCCTTTAAAGATAAAGAAAGTGGTAAGGATATTGTGCAAGGCTATACAACAGCTGAACAATACCAAAAAGAGACAACATTCTTAGGCGCTTCAGTAGGAAGAACCGCGAATCGTATTGGCAAGGGTAAGTTCTCTTTAAATGGAAAAGAATACACATTATTTATCAATAATAATGGAAACTGTAACCATGGTGGTAAAGAGGGATTTGATAAGAAGATGTATGCAGTAACTTCATCAGAAGACTCTATTACATTCTCTCGCGTATCTTTGGATGGGGAAGAAGGTTATCCTGGTAATTTAGACTATGCAATAACCTATCGTTTATCTGAGAAGGGATTACATATCGAAACAACAGCCACTACAGATCAAGATACCTTGTTTGCATATACCAACCATGCATACTTTAATCTTGATGAAAGTGAATCTATCCTCAATCATACACTGATGATTCCAACAGATCACTATGCATTATTGGATGAAACATGCTTAACAAAGTCAGAATTTCAAGCTGTAGAGAATACTGCCTTTGACTTCCGTCAGGCAAAGAAGATTGGTCAAGATATTAACCAAGATGATATACAACTTGTATATGGCAAAGGGTATGATCATCACTTTCCATTCCCAGGAGAAGGGTTACGTACAATGGCAATTCTCTCCGATGGAAAGCTAGAACTTGAAATGGCATCAGATTATCCGGGTTTTCATTTATACACAGCCAACTGGTTGGATGGCGCAATTGGTAAGTATGGACATCACTATCCAGAAAGAAGTTCTGTATGTTTAGAGGCAGAATATCTACCAAATGGAATCAACTATCCTCATATTGAACCAAAGCCTATTATTCGTGTAGGTGAAACACAAAAACATCGTATCGACTTTTTGGTTCGACATGTGAAATAAAGAGAAAATGACTTATAATAAGTATGTAGTAATAGGAGGCACAACATGACAACAGTCAATGAGTTAGATAAAAAGCGGATGTTAATGAAGAGAGATACAGATGAACTGGTGCGTGTACATGAAAAGAATGCCGCATCTATGTGGCGTGCAACATACCACGTACAACCAGTCACTGGTTTAATGAATGATCCAAACGGTTTTACGTACTGTAATAAGAAATGGCATCTATTTTATCAATGGTTTCCATTTGGACCAGTTCATGGCTTGAAACATTGGTACCATGTGACTAGTCCAGATTTAATTCATTGGGAGAATCGTGGTGTAGCACTCTTACCAACAGGAAAAATACGAAAATTGCGGTTGTTATAGCGGCACTGCAATTAGTGAAGGGGACACAATCTACTTTTGCCTATACAGGAAACTATCGTGATGAAAAACCGTATTCGTAGACCTCATCAACTTCTAGCAACTCTAGAAGGAGATGAACAATACACAAAAGGCAATGCGTCCCTTTGATTACTCCAAATGAGAACTATACAGAACATCAACGTGATCCAAAAGATTGTGCGTATTGATGATATGTACTATATCTTCTTAGGTGCTCAAAACAAACAAGAACAGGGTGTTATTTTTAGTGTATTGTTCTGATTCTATTTTGACAGACTGGAAATTCCTTGGTGAGTTAAAAGTCAAAGGATATGAGAATGGATTTGGATACATGGTAGAATGTCCAGATGTACAAAAGATTGGATTACATGATGTACTGATCTTTAGTCCACAGGGAATTGAACCTAATGGAGATGAATTCCACAATAAGTTCAACAGTGTCTATTTAATTGGTGATTTAGATTTAGAAACACTCACATTTACACCAGATGGTCCAATGCATGAACTTGATCGTGGCTTTGATTTCTATGCACCACAATGTGCTTCACAGAATGTTTATTCCGACTGTTCAATCATGTCCGCATGGTTTGCTGTTCCAGATTATACATATCCACCAACAGATGAAGAAGGTTGGTCAGGATTACAAACCTTTGCACGTGAATTAACAATTCGCAAAGGCAAGTTATACCAAACACCAGTTCGAGGATTTGAATCCATCAAGAAAGATGAACTCTTCTGTGCCAAGAATGGTGAAATTATCAGTGATAAACTACATGGTCAAATGCCAAGTAGTGCGATTATTCGCATTGAAAATCCTGACGCAGAATCACTTGATTTAAATCTATTCTCACGCAACTATGTTATCGCAAGAGGGTTTGCGATTTCCTATGATAAAGTACGCAAAACGTTTACGTATTGATCGTTCTGATTTAACAAACCAACTCAATGAAGAATATGGTACCGAACGTCAAATTATCTTAGAGAATGGTTTAACTTCAATGGATATCTTAGTGGATCATAGTACAGTAGAAATCTTCGTAAACGAAGGAGAATATGTACTATCTGCTCGTATCTTCCCAACCAAGGAAGAACATATGATTCGTATGGGTGGCAAGAATCTCAATCTATCTATCTGGAGTACAGAACAAACTGTGGATGATGCGCCAGTATTCTTCGCAGAGAATCAATAAAAGCAGGGAAACCTGCTTTTTTTCAATGATTGGTTGAAAAAAATATCAATGAATCATCAATGAAACAGTTGTACTATTAATCTATAAGATGTTTCTAGGAGGTGTAGTATGACACTAGGAAAAACAATTAAACAATTGCGGAAAGAAACATTCTTATCTCAAGAACAACTGGCCGCAAAACTCAACATCACTGCACAAGCAGTTTCAAAATGGGAGAAATGAAGAATCTTATCCAGATATTTTATTCTTGCCCAAAATCGCTGCGATATTTGGTGTCAAGATTGATGAACTCTTTGATTACAACCAAGATAGTGCGTATCAACAGATTGAAAATATGCTAGACCATGAGCGTTACTTTACGCATGCGGATTTTAGTAAATCAGAAAATTTCTTGTTAGAACAACTATCTGTAAATCCAAATGATTTACATGCATTAACGTTACTTGGTGATTTATATCATACATACGCAATTAAATTAGACGAGAAAGCAGCTAGCTATACCAAACAAGCACTTGCATTAAATCCAGACGATAAGTCTTTACATAATACATTTCATAATGCAATGCATGGTGGAAGACTAGATTGGAATGTCGCAAATCACAGTGAATTAATTGCGTATTACCAAAACTTTATTCAGGAACATCCAACCATCACACGTGCATATTTATATCTATTAGACAATTTAATTGATGATGGAAGACTAAATGAAGCTAAGACAGTTCTTGAAAGACGAAGTACAGTGATTGAAGATTGTTTCAATGATTTTTATCGCTTGTTGATTCACGAGTCTACACATGGTTTTCAAGCGACATGCAAAGAATATGATATCTATCTAAAAGAAAATCAGGAGTGGCAAGCATACTTCTTGGTTGCGGGTAGATATGCAAGTCATGGTGAATATGAAAAGGCAATCGCATTATTTGAGAAGTCTTTCGAACTACAACCAAAACCACGTTATATCGATCAACTTGAATCTATTGCGCAACTGTATTTACGTATGCATCAAAAGAATGAAGCAAAACATGCATACAAACGTGAATTACAGTTATTAAAAGAAGAATGGCACCAGGATGACTCTGCGGATGTACAAAGAGTAAAAGCTTTACTAGCAAAGTGTAATGGATAGATGTAAAAGGGATTGACCGTATTGGTCAATCCCATTTTCTATACTTTGTTGAATTGTTTTTCTGATTGAGACGTTCTTTCGCAACCGATAACATTAACTTGATACGGTTTTCTTGGTTAACTTTCGTAGCACTAGGGTCATAGTCAACAGCTGTGATATTTGCGTTTGGATACTTCGCACGGATACGATTGACTACACCTTTACCAGCGATGTGGTTTGGTAAACAACCAAATGGCTGTGCACAGACAATATTTTCATATCCTGTTTCAATTAACTCAATCATCTCAGATGTTAACAACCATCCTTCACCCATCTTCACACCAAGAGATAGGATACCATCAGGTTTCTTCATTAATTCCTTGAAAGGACATTGGACCGTGGAAGCCTGCGCTTTCCATAGCTTTGGCCATGGCGATGCCAATGCTATCTAAGAATGCTAGTAGAAGGTCAGCTACTTTACGCTTTTACAAATGGACCACCATAGATTTGTACGTCTAATGTAGCGTTAGCAACACAGTATTCGATATATCCCATAAGACCTGGCATATTAACTTCACAATCTTGTGATTCTAGGAAGGAGACCAAGTCATTGTTTCCCATAGGGGAGAACTTTACATAGATTTCTCCTACAACACCAACTTTTACCTTCGGTGTACGATTCACTGGAATTTTAGCGAAAGTCATTTGCGATATCTTTGAAGCGACGCTTCATAGAGAAGATAGTGTAGTTCTTATTGTGGTTTAACCAATCTTGTACTTGTGCTGTCCATTTGGCAACATAAGCAGCCGCATCTCCCTTATTAATCTCATATGGTTTTACTTGGTTGTGTAATGCCGCAATTAAGTCACCATATTCTGCAGCGGCTAGAACCTTGAGCAGAAGACGTAAAGTCATTGGCATCGAGGATCCTTTTTCAAGACCTGATGCATTGAGTGATGCGACAGGGATATAATCATAGCCTGCTTTTACAAGTGCCTTTACGTAAGAGCTTAATGTAGTTAGAAGCACGACAGCCTCCACCTGATTGTGAAATCAATAGGGCTGTATGCTGTAGGTCATACTTACCGCTGTTTAAAGCATCTAAGAACTGACCAATAATTAATAATGCAGGGATAACATGTATCATTGTGTACATACTTCAAACCAAGTTGTGCAACTTGTGCACCAGAGTTTTCTAGCATGACAATACGATAGCCTTCACTTTCCATGGCAGCTTTGATTGCCGCAAACTGCATTGGAGCCATGTTAGGCGCAAGAATCGTATGTGTTTTTAACATGTCTTTTGTAAAGTTAGGTGTCATGTATTCCATTAGGCTTGTTCCTTTCTTTCGTCTAGAGCGGCGAATAATGAACGAATACGGATATTGACGGCACCAAGGTTGGTGATTTCATCAATCTTTAGCTGTGTATAGAGTTTATTTCCTTCTTGTAAGATTTCCTTTGTTTCATCGGAAGTTACGGCATCAAGGCCACATCCGAAGGACACAAGTTGAATTAAGTCCATATCCGCGTGATTGACACAGTATTTTGCGGCGGCGTAAAGACGGCTGTGGTAGGACCATTGGTTTAAGACAGAAGTATCGAACTTTTGAACTAAGTTAGAGATACTGTCTTCTGTAATAACACAAGCGCCATGTTGAACAATTAACTTATCAATACCGTGGTTCACTTCTGGGTCGACATGGTATGGACGACCAGCAAGAACGATAATACGTTTACCTTCGTTACGGGCTTCTGTCATCATACGCTCTGCTTCTTTGCGAGTATCTTCCATGTGTTTGCGGTATGCAGTATACGCTACTTCAATCGCGTTATGGATATCTGATGTCTTTAAATCAGGGTAGTACTTCTGCATGATCTTTGGCATTAAAGCGAACAAAGTCTTTACGTTGTTCGAGGTTGAGATACTCATAGATAAACTTTGTATCTTCTAACTCACGAATATTACCTGCTAGAACTTCAGGATAGTAGGCAACGACAGGGCAGTTATAGTGATTATCACCTAAGCCTTCATCGACGTTATAACTCATACATGGATAGAAGATGGCATCGACATCTTTCTTGAGTAAAGCCATGATGTGACCGTGTGTTAATTTTGCAGGGAAACATACGGTATCACTAGGGATAGAGCCTTGACCTGCTTGGTATAACTTACGGTTACTAAATGGACTGACAATTACCTGGAAACCTAGGTTTGTAAAGAAGGCATGCCAGAATGGTAATAGTTCATACATGTTAAGAACCATCGGAATACCAATCTTGCCACGTGTACCAGTGCCTGGATTTTTCATTAATTGGCTGAGTTGTTGTTGCTTGTATGCATATAAGTTAAGTGTATCATCATTGGACTTACCTGTAATTGGACGGTCACAACGATTTCCAGTGATAAAGCGTTTGCCATCCTGGAAGACACTAACAGTCATCTGACAGTGGTTACCGCAAAGTCCACATTGAACGTTTTGAACTTTCTGCGTGAAGTTGTTGAGCTCTTCTAGTGTAAGGATGGAAGAAGTTGTACCTGGTTTACTATGTTCTTTACCGTGTAATGCGGCACCATAAGCACCCATTAAACCAGCAATATCAGGACGTACGACATCTACACCCATCTCTTTTTCAAATGCACGTAAGACAGCTTCGTTATAGAATGTACCACCTTGTACAACGATCTTCTTACCAAGTTGCTCAGGGCTGGAAGTACGAATAACTTTATATAATGCATTTTTAACGACAGAAATGGATAGGCCAGCAGAGATACAGTCAAAGCCTGCACCATCTTTCTGCGCTTGTTTAACGCTAGAATTCATAAATACGGTACAACGGCTACCAAGGTCAACTGGGTGCTTGGCGAAAAGAGCTTCTTGTGCAAAGTTCTTTACACTATAGCCAAGAGCTTCAGAGAATGTTTGTAAGAATGATCCACAACCAGATGAACAAGCTTCATTTAAGAAGATGTCAGAGATTGCACCATTTTCAATCTTAAAGCACTTCATATCCTGACCACCGATATCGATGATGAAGTCTACATCTGGCATAAAGTGTTTCGCAGCTGTAAAGTGAGCAACTGTTTCTACAAGACCAAAGTCAGTATGTAGTGCATGTGTCATTAGGGCTTCGCCATAACCAGTTGTTGTTACAGATTGAATCTTTAGGTTTGGATGAGCTTCATATAGACCCTTTAAAACATCAATGACGATAGGTAGTGGGTTACCACTATTGGATTGGTAGTCTGTATAAAGTAGGTTTGCGTTATCATCGATAACCGCAACCTTGATGGTAGTCGAACCAGAGTCGATACCAATATGAACGGGTCCAGTATTTTCGTCAAAGTCTACGCGTGGAACGCTAGCCTTTGCATGACGCTTCTTGAATTCGTTATACTCTTCAACATTGTTGAAGAGTGGTGGTAAGCTTGCGTATGTCGCAGTTTTACCATAGTTGGCTAAGCCCTTAACAACATCGTCAAAGACAACTTCCTTATCTGCATAATATGCGGCACCTAAGGCAACGTATAGAAGACTGTTTTCTGGACAGATGCCTTCAACCTTTAATGTTTCGTTGAAACTATCACGTAAACATTTAGAGAATGTGAGTGGGCCACCTAAGTATAAAATCTTTCCAGAGATTGGACGCCCTTGGGCAAGGCCTGCAATCGTTTGGTTAACAACTGCTTGGTAAATAGAAGCCGCAATATCACTTGCTAAAGCACCTTGGTTGATTAATGGTTGAACGTCACTCTTTGCGAATACACCACAACGAGCCGCAATCGTATACTTACGTGTTGCTTGTTGAGCAGCCTTATCCATCTCATCAGCGCTCATCTTTAGAAGGGTAGCCATCTGGTCAATAAAGGCTCCAGTACCACCAGCACAAGAACCATTCATACGAACTTCGGTACCATTTGTTAAGAATAAGATTTTGGCATCTTCGCCACCAAGTTCGATGATACAGTCAGTGCCAGGGTTTAGACGGTTCGCCGCAACGCGGTCCGCAAATACTTCCTGTACGAACTAACACCACAACTATCAGCTAAGCCCATTCCAGCAGAACCGGAAATCGCAAAGTATGCTTTCTTACCTTTTAAATATGTATCATTTAAAGACGTTAACAGTTCACGTGTCTTTTCAAGAATGTGGCTGTAATGTCTTTCATATGCGGAATAGATGATTTGATCATTCTCATCCAGTACAACGCACTTGATGGTTGTTGATCCGATATCCATACCAATACGCATAGTCGATCCTCCTCTAAATCTAAAAATGCAAAAAGCCGTGTATGTCCACGCCTTATAATTGTCATTTGTCATCAATTTTAATAATTTCTGCCTAAAAAAACAATGAAAAATGCTATGAGATGTTACAAAAATGAAATATCCAAGCAAGATAAATTGATGTACAATATAGCAAAAATGAAAGGATGAAAAAAATTATGAAAGCACCATTTTCAGAATATTTAAATACACTTGCGCCAAGTTTAAAACAATTAGTTTCTAAATTAGGCGACAGATTATGATTATGTCAGTGTTCTTTCGACCGATTCTAAGGGCTTTTGCGATTCGCATCTCTCAACAGGTGAAAGTCATCAGTTCTTCCAATCTAACGACAGAACGCGGTAGTGTTGTGCGTGTCTATAAGGATGGCTTATATAGTGAATACGCATTTAATCACTTTGATGCGGATTCTATCGAGGAAACTTACCAGAAGATTAAGAAGGAACTCGATGCACAACTAGCAGTATTAAAACTAACTAAGACAGCTGTATATAACACAAAGAAATTAGAGGATGAACCACTCACACTTTTTGTAGAAAAGGAATGTGAACAGTTACCAGAAAATACAGATATTGAAAAGCTAGTAAATGACTTAAATTCTTATTCCCTTGAGGCAATCAGCAAGGATGAACATGTTGTGGACTGTATGGTCATTGCACAATCCACACACGTTTCAAAATTATTCTTAACTGCTAATCGTGATTTAAGACAGAGCTATGTGTATTGTGAAGGGGTAGTCGCACCTATTATCGTAATGGATGGTAAGAATGAAATTGGCTACCAAGGATTATCGGCTTTAGGTGGACCTGAAATATTTACACAACTAAAGGATAAGATTGATTATGCAGTGAAGTTTGCTAAAGAAGTATTAACTGCTGATCCAATTGAACCGGGTGAATATGACATTATCACAACACCAGAAGTATCTGGTCTTATCGCCCACGAAGCGTTTGGTCATGGGTGTAGAGATGGATATGTTCGTCAAAAACCGTGCACTTGGTAAAGACTTTATCAACAAACGAGTAGGTAGTGATCTTGTGACCATGCATGAAGGTGCACTTTGTGCAGATAACGTAACTTCCTTTGCGTTTGATGATGAAGGAACACTTGCAGGAGATGTCGTTGAAATTGAAAATGGTATCTTACGCAGCGGTATTTGTGATGCCTTAAGTGCACTACGTTTAGGTGTAAAGCCAACTGGTAACGGTAAGCGTCAAAACTATGAACATAAAGTTTATACACGTATGACAAATACACTCTTTGATTCAGGTACAGATAAGGTTGAAGATATGATTGCGTCTGTAAAACATGGATACTTACTAGAGGGTATGTCCTCTGGTATGGAAGATCCAAAGCACTGGGGTATTCAATGTATCCTCAAACTTGGACGTGAAATCAAGGATGGTAAGTTAACAGGGCAAGGTTGTAGGACCAGTCATCATGACAGGATATGTGACAGAAGTATTAGGTAATGTTTCGATGTTATCTGGTGATCGTGGTGTCTATGGTTGTGGTGCTTGTGGTAAGGGCCATAAGGAATGGGTCAAAGTCAGTGATGGTGGACCATATTTAAAGACGAAAGGAAGATTAGGCTAATGTTAGAGAAGATTATAGAAATTCTAAAAGAATCTAAAGCTGATGCTTGGGAAATCACAGACACAAAAACACGTGGCTGGGAATTCTACTTCATTCGTCATGAGCTAGACCAAAACCGTGCAAAAGATGTAGAACATATTAGACTAACAGTACACCGTTCTTTAGATAACGGTGAAGCACTTGGTAGTGCAAGTGATGAAATCAATCCAACAGATTCCATTGAAGATATCAAGCGTAAAGTAGAACAACTCATCTACACTGCAGAATTTGTAAAAAACAAGGCATATTCTCTTGTAAAGCCAAGTCAGGAAGTTGTACCTAATCAAAAGGCAGTTGATATCGCAAAGGTTGCAGAAGACTTTATTACAACAATGCGTTCAATTCATGAAACAGAAACAGAAGATATCAACAGCTATGAAATTTTCGTTAATGAAGTAGAACGTCGTTTTATAAACTCTGAAGGGGTAGATGTTTGTGAGACCTATCCAAGTTCCATGGTAGAAGCAGTTGTGAATGCACGTAAAGATGGTCATGAAATTGAACTCTATCGTATGTACAATTCTGGTGGATGCGATAAAGAAGGTTTAACACGTGACGTCACTAAGACATTACAGTATGGTAAAGACCGTCTGAGTGCAGTACCTACACCTAAATTACCAAAGATGGCTGTTATCTTTAGTACAAGCGATTCTACAAGCATCTATCAATACTTCATTCAGAAGTTAGCTGCAGCTAGTGTTTATCTTAAGCTTAGTGATTGGAAGATTGGCGAAGCCATCGCACAAGATGTAAAGGGCGATAAGGTAACACTGAAGACAGTGAAGGAACTACCAAACTCTTCTGAAAACTTCAACTACGATGATGAAGGTGCACCAATCCGTGAAGTAACACTCTTAGACGCAAACGTTCCAATGCAATACTGGGGTGGCTGTATGTTTGCTAGCTATATGAACCTCAAGGATAGCTTCAAGATTTCTAACATCGTTGTCTCAGGTGGACAAAAGGATGAAACAACACTTCGTACAGGGAAGTATTTAGAAGTTGTTGAATTCTCCGACTTCCAAGTTGATCCAGTCACAGGAAATGTCTTTGGTGAAATCCGTCTAGGATACTTACATGATGGCGATAAGGTGACGGTTGTTTCTGGAGGATCCTTATCTGGAAGTATGAGCGACTACGTAAAAGAACTATACATGTCCAAAGAGACAGTACAGTACAATAACCTAGTCGTACCATCTGTAACACGTCTAGAAGGCATGACAATTACAGGAGCTGAATAAATCAATCTATTTCATACAAGACCATGGCGAAAAGTTATGGTCTTTTTTTACAGGTATAGAAAATATGATAATCTCAAATGACAAAATGCGTGATACTTGATAAAGTTAGTTTGTGAAAACTAACAAGAGGTGTCTAACATGAAAGAATACTTAAAGAATGTAAATGATGAAAAAACTAAAAAACAGTTTTTTTGAAGTACGTAATGCATATGATGCAGGGAAACTTACAATGGAAGAAGCACGTGCAATTCTCAAAGAGAAGGTACACACGTTAGAACCATATGAAGTTGCCCTGATTGAACAAGAATTAAAAGAAGAAATCGATGATGAATGCCGTAAGGAAGACATCCAAGCGATGCTAGACTTATTTGATGGCATCTTAAATACAAGTAAACCAGATTTACCAAAGACACATCCTATTGCTTGTTACTATCTTGAAAACGAAAAGATGAAGGAACTTTTACTGTCTGTAGAAGACCTTGTACAATACCCAGTTATCAAGAATCAGTGGTTTGAATTATATGACCAGATGATCCAGTGGCGTAAACATCTTTCTCGCAAGCAAAATCAGTTATATCCAGTGCTTGAAAAGAAAGGGTTCACACGTCCTACAACAACGATGTGGACATTAGATGACTTTATCCGTGATGAAATCACACAAGCCTATAACTTAATCAAAGAAGGCAAGGAAGATGAATTCATCGAACTACAAAGTACAGTTGTAGCAGATGTAAGAGACTTAATGCAGAAGGAAGAAACTGTACTTTATCCAACCTCCTTAGCTTTAATTTCTGCAGAAGAATTTGAGCATATGAAGTCGGGTGATCAAGAAATTGGTTTTGCGAATATTACAGTAGAGCCAACAAAGACAGAAACACCAGCATCTTCAAAACCAACAGAAGGATTTACAAATGAACTTGCAAGTCTTCTTGGCAAATATGGATACCACATCGGTAACGATCAAGAGTTGGATGTAAAGACAGGTAAGATGACACTTGAACAAATCAACTTGGTATATCAACATATGCCAGTTGACTTATCATACGTTGATGAAAACGAAATTGTTCGTTTCTACACAGATACTAAGCACCGTGTATTCCCACGTTCTAAGAATGTTATCGGTCGTGATGTAAAGAACTGCCATCCAAAGAAGAGCGTTCATATCGTTGAAGAAATCATTGAGAAGTTTAGAAGCGGTGAACAAAATGAAGCTGAATTCTGGATCAATAAACCAGAAATCTTCATCTATATCAAGTATGTTGCGATAAGAGATGAAGACGGTAAGTTTAGAGGTATCTTAGAAATGATGCAAGATTGTACACACATTCGTGCATTAACAGGTTCCCAAACTCTACTTACATGGTCAAATAATGAACATGGTATAGAAGAGGAAAAACCAGAACCAGTAGAAGAAAACTCATCGTCTACAAGTTCTTCTACAATCAATCCTGAAAGCATCACAAAAGAGACAAAGCTAAAGGATTTATTGGATGCTGATCCTAATCTAAAGCAGTATCTCTTTACAATCAGTGATAAGTTTAGAGCGCTTGATACTCCACTCGCGAGAATCATGTTACCAAAGGCTACCGTGGAGAAGATGTCTGAGCGTACAGGTGTTGCGCTAGATGAAATCATTTCTAAACTAAAACAATACTTCCAAAAGTAATCCAAGCAGGAGTTTATAACTCCTGTTTTTCTTTTCTGTTAGGAAAGAAAAAATAATACAGACTTATCACAGGATTAGGCTATACTGTAAGTAATAAACATTGCGTTATAAGTGCCTTACAATAGTGATAGGGTGTATGATAAACGCAATGAAACAGGAGGAAATATCATGACATACGAAGAGAAACTACAACAATATAAAGATTGGATATTTCGCCGTTCTGCATATCAGATGGCATTAGCAATCATTGGCATAGACAAACAGACAGTCGCACCATCCGCAGGAGCTGCTTATCGTGATGAACGTTCCGCATATCTTGCAGGAGAACTATTCTCGATTGAAACAGATCCAGCAATGGTTCAACTTTTAAAGGAATTAAAGGATGATCCACAGATTGATGGTGATAATAAGCGTGCAGTAGAACTCTACTACAAACAAGCAATGGATACGATGTGCATTCCAAAGGATGAGTTTGTCGCATATCAAAAGTTACGTGATGAATCCTTTGATGCATGGATTCAGGCAAAGTCACAATCTGACTATTCTATCTTTGAACCATACTTAAAGAAGATTATCGAAGTCAGTAAGAAGATGTATCGCTATCGTAATAGCGATAAGAACCTATACGATCAAATGCTTGATGACTATGAACCAGGCATGACACAAGAAAAGTATGATGTATTCTTTGCGGCGCTAAAAGAAAGACTTGTACCACTCATTCAAAAGGTTACAAAGGCTAAACAAAAAAATGAAGAATTCCTACATCAAGAATTCCCAATTGAAGACCAAAAGAAATTCATGACACAGTTACTTGAATATCTACACTTTGATTCATCATGGGGATATCAGAATGAATCTGAACATCCATTTACATCATGGACATGTGAAAACGATTGCCGTACGACTACGAAGTACGTAAAGAATGATGTTGTTTCAGCAGTACTTTCTACCGTTCATGAAGTAGGACATGCATACTATGAACATGATGTAGATCCTAAGTATGATGGCATGATTCTATCCGAAGGAATTTCATCAGGTATGCATGAATCACAATCTAGATTATGTGAAAACTACTTAGCACGTACAACAGCTTTCTGGACATATCATTATCCAAAACTACAGGAAACATTCCCAACTCAGTTAGGTAATGTATCCTTTGATGAATTCTATGAAGCTATCAACGTCGCAAAACCATCCTTTGTTCGTACGGAGGCAGATGAATTAACATATCCATTACATGTCCTAGTTCGCTATGAAATTGAAAAGGGACTCTTCAATGGAACAATCTCTACAGAAGGCCTAAATGAAACTTGGAACAAGATGTACAAGGAATACTTAGGTGTTGATGTGCCAAATGATAAAGTAGGGTATCTTACAAGATGTACACTGGTCTGATGGAAGCTTTGGTTACTTCCCAACTTATGCACTTGGAACTGCATTTGCGGCACAATACATGCATGCAATGCGTAAAGACTTAGATGTAGATACATTACTAAGCAATAACCAATATGATGTCATCATGAATTGGCTTAAAGAACATATCCATAAGTATGGATTTAGATATGAAGCACCAGAACTAATGAAGATGGTATCAGGGGAAGAATTCAATGTGAATTACTACCTAGATTATCTTGAGGAGAAGTATACAAAACTATATAACCTATGAGAGAACTAGAAGAAAAGATATTACAAGATGGTAAGGTTTTTCCAGGAAACATCTTAAAAGTAGATAGTTTCCTGAATCATCAAATTGATGTCGAGATGCTCGATCAGATGGCAGATGAATTTTACCGTCTATACAAAGATGAAAAGATTACACGTATCTTAACGATTGAAGCTTCTGGTATTGCGGTAGCAGTAGCGATTGCCCAACGTTTCCACGTACCTGTTGTTTTCGCAAAGAAAGCAAAATCTAAGAATATTGGGGATCATGTATATACCTCACATGTACATTCCTATACTTATAACAAGGACTTTACAGTAACGGTATCCAAAGATTATTTAAATGAAAGATGATCATATCTTGATTGTCGATGACTTTTTAGCAAATGGGTCTAGCAGCAGATGGCCTCATTGATATTGCAAATCAAAGTGGTGCAAAAGTCGTAGGACTTGGCATCTGTGTAGAAAAACTCTTCCAAGGTGGTGGAGAGAAGTTACGTAAACAAGGCTATCGTGTCGAAAGCCTTGCAAAAATTAAAAGTTTCGACAACAACAAAGTAAACTTTGAATAATTGATTTGTATCGCTATAAAAAAGGAGAATATACAATGGAAAACTTTGAACATTACATTCCAACCAAACTCTATTTTGGCAAAGGATCAATTTCACATCTAGCAGAGAGCTTAAACGAATACGGTAAACGCGTACTTCTAACCTATGGTGGAGGCTCTATTAAGAAAATCGGACTATACGATGAAGTAATGAAGATTTTAAATGAAGGTGGATTTACTGTCGTAGAATGTGCAGGTGTTGAACCAAACCCACGTATTGAAACAGTAGAGCGTGGTTCTAAGCTATGTAAAGAACACAATATCGATGTAATTTTATCTGTCGGTGGTGGTAGTACACTAGACTGTTCAAAGGCAATCGCAGTAGGAGCATATTACGAAGGTGATGACTATTGGCAGATGGTACTCGATTCACGTGGTACATCCAAAGCATTACCACTCGTCGATATTTTGACACTTGCCGCAACAGGTTCTGAATTTGATGGTGGTGGCGTTATCTCCAACATGGCATTAAACAAGAAGATTGGCAGATCCTTTACATTCCCACAGGTCTCCATCTGTGATCCAACCTATACATATTCTGTATCTGCATACCAGACAGCTGCAGGTTCTGCTGATATCATGAGTCATATCATGGAAGGATACTTTTCAAGAACAGATGATTCAGACCTCTCTGAAGCAATCCAAGAGGGTGTCTTAAAATCAGTGATTCAGAATCTTCCAATCGCATTAAAGGAACCTACAAACTATTCTGCACGTGCAAATCTAATGTGGATTCATCGATCGCATGTTCTGGTATTCCAGAATATGGCAAACTAGATACATACTGGCCATGTCATGCGATGGAACATGAATTGAGTGCATACTATGACATCACACACGGAGTAGGTCTAGCAATTCTTACCCCTAGATGGTTAGAGTATATCCTTGCAAAAGACCCAACGATTACACCACGTCTAGCGAAAGTTTGCTAGAAATGTATGGGGCCTACAAGGTGATGATGAAAGCACTTCTAGCAAAACAAGGGTATTCAAGCATTACATGACTTCTTTCAAGTCCAATGGAATTCCAATGACACTAACAGAAGTCAAATATTAATGAAGAACACTTCCAAGCAATGGCAGAGTCGGCATGTTCGCATGATCGATTAAAAGCATGCATATGTTCCATTATCAGTGGAAGATGTAAAGAAGATTTACCAGATGTGTTTATAAAATAATCTGTATTCAAAAAGTGAGCCTATCGTCAAAAAGGGTTCACTTTTATTTAGGATGAATAGATAAAGCTAATTTATGTTTATCGTACGAATATAAAAAGCATATAAAAAACGCAAGCATACTCTGGCTGACACGCATTTAAGCGATAAAGGGTTGCCACAGCATGCTTGCAATCAGACTATACAATAGGAATCATAAAAAAATACCAGTGTAGAAAGAAAAATGATTCCATATTATGACTTGTTCTCTAGTACTTCAAGTAAGTATGAAATATCATCTGCAGTTATTTCTTTGTTCAAACGATAGGACATATCAATGAAATTGAGATATCGTGATAATATTTTTTTCTGTTTTTGCAAATGCAATAACTGCCTTTGACATAGTTGTCATTATCCCACAATTTTCTGAGTTTTATTGCTAGTTCTTTAGCAGCTTTACTATCAATCATAGAATCTCAGTTTCTCATTGATATTATAATAACATACATATCTAGCTATAAATATCTAGCATGATAAGCTGGAAGCTCACTGTTTTTATTGTGTGTTATGATAGTTCTATGTATTTTTATACATGAAATAGGTAGGGTAATGATGATGAAGATATTAATAGTAGAAGATGATAAAGATATAGTTGCAGTCATCAGTGAAGAATTGAAAACAGTGGGGATATGAAACATGTTCTATTCATGACTTTAATGCAGTATTAGAAGAGTTTAGAGAACAAACACCACAGCTGATTTTAATGGATATTACACTACCATATTTCAATGGATATTATTGGACCCAAAAGATTCGTGAAGAGTCCAGTGTACCGATTATTTTTATATCATCACATAGTGATGACATGGATATGGTTATGGCAATGCAGTGTGGGGCAGATGATTATATAACTAAACCAATCAATATTCACTTAGTGCGTGTGAAGATTCAAGCATTACTTCGTAGAACATATGATTATGCATTATCTACAGATAATTTAATCTTTGGTAATTTGAAGTTGAATTTATCGGCTGCCAAATTAGAAAGTAGTGAGAAATCGATTGATCTAACGCATACAGAACTGTTGATCCTAGAGACTTTATTTAAAGCAAAAGGGGATATCGCAAAGCGTGATAGTATCATGGATCATTGTTGGCAGAGTGATAATTTTATCGATGATAATACTTTGGCAGTGAATATGACGCGTCTCAGAAAAAAATTATCAGAAATTGGGTTTGATGATTTGATTCAGACGAAAAAAGGAATTGGATACTATCTGAAAGAAGGGCAAATAATACGATGAAATTGTTCTTGGATTATATGAAAAAAAGTCAAAGTGTCATCCTATTTGGATATCTTCTTGTCTGTATCGTATTTATCACTATTTCTGTACTAGCGACAATAGAGATAGAATATGTATTTCTAGGAATAGAGATATTGGGGTTTTATATTATTCGATTTATTTGATTGTACATTGGTTTCAGTATCAAAAAAATTAAGTGATGTAAAGGATGATAATGAAAAGACTATTAAATGAAAAATAGAAAATTTGAAAAAGTGAAATGTTAAACCAGAAGGATGATTTGAATGCATATTTTTTTAATGTGGCTACATCAAATTAAAAACTCCTATGACTGTTAGTAAACTTCTGTTAGAAAAAAACCTGATGAAACTACCAAATACGAAAATTAAAAATGCAGTTAATGTATATAGAACAATATATCAATATGGCAATGAATTATCTAAAGATGATTGATCATTCTACTGATATGGATATTACACAGGTGAATCTTGATGATATTATCAAGAATCTATTGAAGAAATATTCATTGTTGTTTATTCATAATCATATTTCTCTAGAATATCAAAGTAATTTAACATATGTAATTAGTGATAGTCAGTGGCTTACGATTCTTATCGAACAAATTTTATCGAATGCATTGAAGTATACAGAAAATGGAAAGATAGCGATTCAATATCTTGAAGATAAACATGCATTAGAAATCAGAGATACCGGAATCGGGATACGCAGTGAAGATATTCCTAAGATATTTGATCGTGGATATTCAGGTTTTAATGGCCGAATGAATGAGAAGTCCAGTGGATTAGGATTATATCTTGCTAGAAAGATTTCAGAAAGATTAAATATTCAAATCGAGGTAGAATCAAAAGCTATCGAAAGGTAGTATCTTTTCGATTGGTATTTCCTACTAACCTTACAAAAAAATGTAAGAATACAGGCATGATTTGTCATGTTTGATAAATGCTAGTAGTCTTTTTGCGACTATAAAATAAGACTATACAAAAGGAGATTTCAAATATGACAACAGTATTGGAACTTACAGATATTAAGAAAAATATATCAAACAAAAAAATATTAAAAACAGAAGCCTTAAGTGGTATTCACTTCTCTGTACAGCAGGGAGAATTTATATCGATTATGGGAGAATCTGGTGCAGGAAAAAAACAACACTTTTAAACTTGATTGCGACACTAGATAAAACCAACGTCAGGAAATATCTTATTGAATGGGAAAAAAATATCAGTAATTTAAAAAGATTCAGAAATTGCAAGCTTTTAGAAGAAATGAACTTGGATTCGTATTTCAAGATTTTAATTTACTAGATCAATTTCACCAATCAGGATAATATCTTTTCTTCCACTTGTCCTTTCTGAGGTTCCGGTAAAAGAGATGAAGGATAGACTATCCAATATGCAGGACCGTCTTGGAATCAAGGAATTGTTAAACAAATATCCCTTATGAAATTTCTGGTGGTCAAAAACAAAGAGTAGCTATCGCAAGAGCAGTGATTACAAAACCATCATTGTTGTTGGCGGATGAACCGACAGGTGCTTTAGATTCTGCTTCATCCGAAATGATCTTAAATCTATTTGATAGTATTAATCGAAATGGTCAAACGATTTCTGATGGTTACACATTCACTTCGTGCAGCTTCTTATGCGAAAAGAGTCTTATTTATTAAAGATGGTATTGTTTATCATGAATTGTATCGAGGAACAAATGAGAACCAAGCAAACTTCATGGAACGTATTCATCAAGCACAGTTAGTTCTTTCAAAAAGAGGTGAAGACTAATGAAGTGGGGAATGGCATTTGGGTTTGCAAAGCGTAACCTGCATGCAAATAGATTGCTTGAAATACCATTTGTATTATCAATTGGAATCATGTTTCTATTGTTTAATATCATGGTATCACTCTTATCAAATCACTATGTATTGACGCGACATGCGGATTTACCATCTGTTATTCAATTTGGTGTCGTAATAGTTGCTATCTTTACGTTTATCTTTGTGATGTATGCAAATGGTTTCTTAATCAAGCGTAGAAACAAGGAATTTGCATTATATGGAATTCTTGGTCTAGAAAAGAAACATATTCGTAAAATTCTATTCATTGAATATTCTGTATTGTTTATTTGTGCACTTATTATTGGCATTATCGGTGGATATATTTTTGGTAAAGTCACTTTCATTGCATTGAATTATCTGTTGAAAGATACAGCAGGTAGCTTAATGGATTATCCATTTAGTATGAAGGCATGTGTATCGACAGCAGTATTAGCTTTCGCATTATTTGTGATTACTCTTATCAGAAATAATATTAAGATCTATCTTGCAACTCCTGTACAACTTCTAGGAAATCAACATAAAGGTGAGGGTGAGCCCAAAAAAATAGATATCTATTCTTATTATTAGGCTTTTATTTTACTTGGTGCAGGATATGCAATTGCCTTAACGGTTCAAGGAATATTAAGTTCATTAGTTTATTTCTTCTCGGCCGCATTTATTAGTTCTATTTGGAACATATCTTTTATACATATCATTCTCGATTTTTATCTTAAAACTACAAAGAAGGGAATGAAAAAAATATTACTATAAGCCAACGCATTTTCTAAGCGTTAGTGGACTGTTGTATCGCATGAAGGCAAATGCAGTGTCACTAGCAAGTGTATCTATTCTTAGCACGGGTGTATTAATTACGTTATCTGTAACTGCTGCAATTTACTCGACAATCCAAAAAACGGTAGATTATGTAATGCCACGCGAATATTTATTATCCTCAGATGAAACCGTTACTACAGAAAATAAAGATGAAATTGAGCATATTTTATATACTGCAGCAAATCAAGGGCTAGAGGCTTCTAATGGTCTTGAGGATGATTATGTTTCTTATGGATACGATACAGCAGCAAATCGTGTAGGGGAATGAATTAACAGTTTGTAAAAATCAGAACAAGCACTAAAAGACCATATTTTATGATTGTTCGTGACCTTGCGAGTTACAACAAACGTACACATCAACAAATCGAATTAAAAGACAATGAAATATTAATGTGTGCAAATCAAAAAAATCTACTTGATTTAGATGAGGTTAAGATTGGGGATATTACATATACGATTCATAAAGTTCCAAATTTTATTCCTTCAACATATGCTGTAGAAAGTTATGGAATCATAGCAAAAGATTTCACAGTTATGAAAAAAATTGGAGAAGTTCTTCAGATAAAGAATATTTGATACAGGTGAATATTACACGCCAAATATTACAGCAAAGCTTTAAATTGGAATCTTAAAGTCAAATGTAGTTGATAAAAGCAAAAGTATTTTGCAACACAGTCAACATACGCAAAAAGAAACACTCATTCGATTTTTGAAACGAGAGAGGCAAACTATCAAAAAAAGCATATGAGTTAAATGGTGGATTCCTATTCCTGGGTGTATTAATTGGTATTATCTTTCATTGTTGGTACTGTGTTGATTACATATTACAAACAAATCAAATGAAGGATATGAAGATCGTGATAAATTCCAGATTATGAAGAAAGTTGGATTACCAGATCAATTAATTCACCAAACAAGTAATTCACAAGTATTATGGCTGTTTTTAGCACCACTAGCAGTAGCTGCTTTACATAGCCTAGTAGCTTCAAAGATAGTTTCTCAATTACTTGGTTTATTTGCGGTAAATTCCTATATGGAGTATGCACAGATGTTATTTGCGGTAATCGGAATCTTCTTCATTGTTTATTTTTGTTATATTCCGTCTTACATCAAGAGCATATTATCGCATTGTTCATTAGTTAGTTATAACAGTACATTTACATAAAAATAAGTACAGTTCGTATCAAAGCTAGCCGATCGTATGATCGGTTTTTATTTATGGTTACTGGCGTATTTTTGTATAGCAATATTCATACAATATGAAATATAGAAAAGGAGAACTTTATTTGATATTAACATGGGGAAATGTCAAAGGTATGTTGAGAAGAATTAAGTAATTAACAATCTTATGTGTTTCGGTTTGAATGCATTAATTGCAGTAATTAAAAGTTTCTGAAGTCTTATAGGATTTCTAATTTTCATAAGTAGAATATATACCTAAATTATCGTAATTTATCCTCGCGAGAAAAAAACAGGGTGTTGTGTGCAGGAGGAGACAATTGTGCACAACAAAAATAGATGAAATGGTATTGACTGTTCCTTAGAGAACAGTACTACAGTTGAGATTGTAGAAAGCCAAGAAAAAGTGTTATCTGTAAATGAAGTATCCAAAATTGCGAATATCAGTCGTAAAACACTGTTTTATTACGATAAGATTGGTTTGCTATTACCAAAGAAAAAGAATTGGTTCGCAACATACAAAAAAATGATGACAAAAACTGCAATTCATAAATTGCAGCAGATTCAAATGTACAAAAAATGCTGGGCTATTATTAAGAGAGATTCAGTGAAATTTCTCAATGATTCAAAAGAGCATGCATACAAACAATTACAGAAAGCAAATGTCAGATTGACAAAAAGAGCTAGAGAAAAATTAAGATACAAAAAGAAAATATGAAGAAATTACTTCAGGAAATAAGGGGAGAATAATTATGGCAAAAGGTTTAATCACAAAAATCATCGTATCTGTATTAACAATTTTAGTACTTGTATTAGGATATAAAATTGTACTTTCACCACGAGATGGAAAGATTACAATGACATCTACAGAAATCAAAAAAATTCAGTTAAAGAGATTGGTCAATTAGCTGTAGAGGAATATAACTTCACAAATGTCGGAAAGTTTAGCCAAGATAATATGTCTGCATTTGGAATTTCTATTCCATTTACAGATAAGTCATTCTTAATGACTTACAGTGGTGTATGTAAAGCAGGTATCAAGGATATCTCTGAAATCAACATTGAAGTTAATCAAGCGGAGAAAAAAGTAATCGTAGACTTACCAAATGTTGAAGTCTTAGATACACATATCGATGTAAATAGTATTGAAGTTTACGATCAAAGCTTTTAATCCAATTAATCAGATTACTGTAAATGATGTGAAGAATTTCCAAGCTAATGAAACAGCTAAAGCTGAGGAACTTGCAATCAAGAATGGTTTATTAGATAAAAGCAAAAAGTACGCATGGAAGAAGTTGTTAAGAGTCAAGTAAAGATGTTATTAAGCAACACAGAGCAATCAGAATACGAAATTGTCATTAACTGGAAGTAATATCATTGCATAAAAAGTCTAAATAGGTTGACTAAACCTAATAAAAAAACTTTATTAGATTTTAAATTAAGTAAGTCGAGGTAGTTCGGTCTATGCTGTGATGTATGGGTAATACCACTGCGGTGAACCTTGTTCAACTCAAGGCGCTTACTTAAAGTAAAAGTGATGATTTTATAGTCATCACTTTTTATTAATCTAAATGATATAAATTTTATTCTATGCAAATTAATATATTAAAGGATGAAAGAAATGTTGAGATTAAAAAAAGTTAAGAAATTAGATAATGAAGTTACAGCTGAATTCTATATTGAGGATACAAGTGAATGTGGTCATATTGTGATAGATATTAATATAATGGATATCAAAGAATATTCTATGCCATCAGGACGGGAAACTGATTTTATATATCTTGCCCATGCAAGAGATTCGATTATAAGAATGATCAAGGAAAATGACATTGTTGAAGAAAGATTGGTAATGTGGTACTGAAAAAACTGATTTTATTAATCAGTTTTTTTATTTTATTGAACCTGATGTATTTTTGTATATCAATAAATATAAACTTTGAATTATGAATAGAAAGTAATTTGCTATTAAAAGGAGGAAAAATATGTCTGAATAAAAAGTCTATTATAGGTAAAGTGTCATTAAATATTCTATCTATAATGCATGATTATAAATCATATTTGATATAGAGAACGTGTTGTACTATACTTTGTATAGTGAGTTTTATCATCCGTAACAATCAACAATACAATGATATATTTTTTTGATTGTTTTTTTCCACATAATTAAGAGCTAAAAAAATTATAAATACTAAAGTTATTTTGGAGGGGGTTATGGAGAAAAGAAATAATGGTTTAGTTTTAGGGTTAGACATTGGTGTTACTTCAGTTGGTTATGGAATTGTAAACCGCGAAACTGGTGAAGCAGTTGATTTTGGTGTGCGCTTATTTAGTGAATGGGATCCAGCAAATAACCAAAATAGACGTGCAAAGAGAAGTGGTAGAAGACTTCGTTCAAGAAGAAAAAAATCGATTACAAGATATGAAAAAAATTTCTTGTTGATCAACGCATGATTCCTTCTGATTACGTTTTTCATCTAGATCCATATGCATTAAGAGTAAAAGGCTTATCAGAGAAAATTGACAGATGAAGAACTTGCGACAGTTCTATACAACTTAGCGAAGTTACGTGGAAGTAGTTTAGAGACTGTAGAAGATACTGAAGAAGTTAAGAATGATAATGTTTTAAGTTCAAAAAAATAATTTAAAGAAATAAATGATGCATTAATTAAAAAGTGGTAAATATATCTGTCAAATTCAACAAGAAAGACTATCTGAAGAGGAAAGCTTCGCGGACATATAAATAACTTCCGTACAAAGGATTATGTTGCGGAATTGAAAACAAATCTTATCAAAGCCAGGGTAAGTCAAAAGATTTTTAATGATTATGTAGAAAACTTGATAATACGTAGAAGAGATTTTTTTCTGACGGTCCTGGTTCACAGCAATCTCCTACACCTTATGGACGTTGGTTAACAAAAAGATCAAGAAGAACCAATAGACTTGATTGAGAAGATGAGAGGTAAATGCTCATACTATCCTGATCAATTACGCTGTGCAAAAATGGCTTATAAAGCTGATTTATTTAATTTACTAAACGACTTGAATAACTTAAGTGTCAAAGGTGAAAAAAACTTGAAAGAGAACAAAAAGAACAAGTCATTGAATATGTTAATGAAAAAGGGTTCAATTAAACCAAAAACAATTAGCAAAATTATTAGAACTCAAAGATATTGACGAGATTTCTGGATTCAGAATAGACAAGAGTGATAAGCCAATACTTACTGAATTCAAGGGCTATACAAAGGTAAAGAAGGTTCTTGAGAATTCTGGTTTGTATCAAGACCATGAACTTGTTGATCAGATTATTGATGTTTTAACACGCGATAAAGTAGTTGAAAGACGCGCGAATGAAATTCGTAAACTATCAAACAAGTTTACTGAAGAGGAGATAGAGGCATTAGCTAACCTAACTCAGATTTCTGGATATCATTCTATGTCCGCAAAAAGCAATTAATGAGTTTAATAAAGAGATGCTTATTTCACCATTAAACCAGATGCAGATTATTACGAATAGAGGTAATCAGAACGACCGCTTTAATAAACTAAAAGGACTGAAAGAAATCCATGCAGATGATACTGCAGTTTTAAGTCCAGTCGCTAAGAGAGCGCAAAGAGAAGCAATGAAAGTCGTTAATAGACTTAGAGAACTCTATGGTGAATTCGATAGTATTGTTGTAGAGACAACACGTGCAAAAAAACAGCCAGGAACAAAAAGACAAAGATTAAAGAAACACAAGCTTTTCTTTGAGAAAGAAAAAGAAGCGTGCACAGCAAATAGTAGATGAAAATAAATATAATTTAACAGTTAATGCAAAAGTTAATTCAGAAATTACGCTTTATATACTGAACAGAATTGTAAGACTGCATATGCATTAATGCCAATTGATTTAGATTTATTAATTAGTGATCCAACAGCTTTTTGAAGTAGATCATATTATTCCGATTTCTATTTCTTATGATGATTCCTTCTCGAAATAAGGTTCTTGTAACTCGTTGGGAGAATCAGATTAAAGGTAATCTAACACCACTACAGGCACACAAGAATCATAAGTTTGGAGAGCATTCAAATTTAGCAAGTTATATTGCAAACGTCAATGACTTACGTAAGATGAATGGAATGCGATATGAGAAAGAAAGAAAAAAATCTTTATTATCAGATGAGGATTTGACGAAATTTGATACACAAAAAGAAATTTATCGCTAGAAATATTGTGGATACTGCATATGCAGAAAGAGTTGTTTTAAATACATTGCAAGACTACTTCCGTGCCAATGAAATTTCTACTGTAGTAAATACCGTAAAAGGTAATTTAACACATATGTTTAGAAATAAGATTCATCTTGACAAAGAGAGAAGTGATATTGATACTGGTGATGCACATCACGCTATTGATGCATTGATTATTGCTTCTTTAAAGGTCTTCCGCCGCTTTGGTGAAATCCTTGATAAGCGTCCTGAAACAATTATTGATGAAGAAACAGGGGAAGTTTTTAGAAATTATTGAGGACAAGAAATTTTTTTGATCCACGCTATATAGAAATCGTTCATAAACTTTCACTGATAGAAAAAGGATGTAACGAAGTTCTCCTACAAGATTGATACTAAACCTAATAGACAAGTAGCAGACGAAACAATCTATTCGACAAGAAACATTAATGGCGAAGATCTATGTTGTTAAAAAAGTATAAAAAAACATTTATGAAGAAAAAGTTTGTTACACTAGCAAATGATATTCTAGAAAAATAAAGTTGAAAAAAATATCTAATGTACCGTAACAGTCCAGAAACATTTAAGTATATTTCTGATATAGTTCTGCACTATGCAAAAGAATATCGTGAAGATGAGAAACTTATGAAGAATGGTTTATTTCGTAAAGAATCCATTAAATAGATATTACGAAGAACATCATGAGTATCTACATAAACCATCGAAGCATAATAATGGACCTACAATTATCTCCATGAAATATACAGATGGAAGATTAGGAAATAAGATAGATATTTCAAAGAACTATTCAGTAGATACTGAAAAGAAAAAAAGGTGGTTCTTCAACAGATTTCTCCATATCGTACAGACTTCTATTATTCTCCTACAGAAGGATACAAATTTGTAACTGTAAGATATTCAAATGTTTATTATTCCTCTGCTCAAGGGTTTATATGTCATTGATAAAGACTGGTATGATTCTCAAAAAGAAAGTAAAGAAGATTGATGATTCATTTGAATTCTGTTTTTCCCTGCATAGAAACGAAATTATCCGTATCAAGAAAGAGGATGAGGATATGATGTGAGATTTACAGCAACAAATAATGATGAGACCAATCGTATTGAAGTTAAAGCCAATTGGGTATAAGATAAACAAAACAATTACAGCCATCAATCGGTAAAAAGATATTACTACTAGAAAAAAATATGCTACTGATGTATGTGGAAATCTATATAAAAGTAACAAATCAGGAGTTGAAACTAGAATTTAAATGATGTACCATATAGATAGATCATTTGTAGTCTAGCAAAGGTTTTGATGATCTAGCAGAACAAGGGTTTATCCCGGAATCGACTCCTTAGGGAGTCTTTTTTTCTTTGTCTATGTCATATCGAGTTTTTGTATATCAAAGATAGTGAACATCTGAGTCTGTATTTAGATAACCTAAAAATTGAAACAGAGAAAGGAGACTTAAAAGTTCCAATCTCAGATATTCAAACTTTGATAATCGATAATAATAAAAACAACGCTAACTACTAGACTAATGAACGCTTTAACCAATAATAATGTTTGTACAATTCTATGTGGTGTTGATCATTTGCCACAAACATATATATTCCCAATTAATGGTCATTATGCACAAAGTGGAAATTTGCTAAAGCAAATTGATTGGTCAGATGAGATTAAGGCAAAGTTACATAAAGAGATTGTAAAAGGGAAAATAACTAATCAAATGAAGATAATGTCTAAACACTATTGCACTGATACATCGTATGCAAACTTAAAGAAATTTCTAGAAGAAGTTGAAGATGGTGATCCGGGCAATAGGGAAGGATTAGCTGCAAAAATATATTTTAGACAAATGTTCGGAGATGGGTTTATCAGATTTGATAGTGATGTAATTAACGCTGGATTAAATTATGGCTACAGTATCTTTTAGATCGTTAATTTCATCAATTATTATTTCAAAAGGATATCTTCCAAATATTGGATTATTTCATAAGGGGAGAGAGAACGAATTTAACTTATCAGATGATTTGATAGAAGTATTTAGGCCGATAGTTGATGATTACGTCTGTACAAATATGAAAGATGATATTTTGTTTACTTCAGAACATAGGGAAGCTCTAATCAAATTATCGACTGCACGGGTTGAATTTGATCATAATACTGAAACGATTAGTAATGCAGTCACATTATATTTTGAAAGTATTTTTAAAATGTATTGAGAAAAGATAGTGTTGATTACTATAAATATCCTGATTGCAATATTCGTTATGATATATAGCTTTATGCGTTTAATTTTGTTTTTTGATTTGCCAATGGTTACTAAGGCCGATGTTCGTATCTATACACATTTTCATAAATATCTTGTGCAAGAAGGATATTTCATGATGCAGTATTCTATTTATTGTAAGTTGTTTCCAAATAGAGAAGCAGCTGTAAAGCATGTAGATATACTAAAAAGAAATGTACCAGTAGAAGGGCATGTACGAGTAATGATGGTGACGGAAAAACAATATTCAAAAATGGTATTGTTAACAGGCAGTAAATCTCATCAAGAATCTTCAATTAATTCTGAGGCTTTCATAATCATATGAGAAAACTGACGATAAAGAAGGGAATATATAAAACGGACGTACTCATCGATAAGTACAAATTTATTATTGGTACAATGAAATACAGAAATTGAATCTAAAAAAAGAGCTTTTAAAGGAATTTCAGGTAGGTTTACCATTGAGTGAATATGAGGAAGAGAAATCATAATAATGTTCATGTTTATCTTGATGATAATGAGCTTACTCAGAAGAAAAATAAATATATACTTTGTTTCATTGAAATCATGAATTTTATCAAGAACTAAAATTACAATCTAAATCAATCTTACTAAAGGCAATTATAAATGAGTTATCAGATGAAATCATATATTGAAACTTTCTTAACAATTCAAACATTAACTGAAATGTTGTGTATGCAGTTTAATGAAAGTCATGATATCAAGTTAAGAGATATTAAGTTATCACCAACGACATTTGCAAAACTAATTGAACCAACTTTAGTAATTGATGATTTTGAAATGAATGAATTTGACTTAGTCAATTGAAGATTTTATTTGTTTGCAATTAGATCTGATAAGACAAGCAACATTAATTTCAAAGCAAGAAAAATCTAATAATTGTAGATTGTCCAATAGTAACAAATAAAAATTCAGGATAAAGTAAAAGAAATATCAAATTCAATGATAATTATATTTTTGCAGAACTATGCAAACTAATTATCTACTTAATAACTGCTATCTAATTGATAAATTTACAATAGACTTAGCTGATGAAGAAAGTATATACGAACGTATTTGTAATGAGATTCTATGTGTTTCTAATTTGAAAGAGGGTGTTAATTATATGGAAGAATATGTTAAGATTGTTCTTGGTCTAGAAGATGGGAAAAACCGTTAGTTAAATACTAATATACTCAAAATAATGCTAGATATTTTGAGGTTCTGCTACCATCGAAATTTTTTTGCTAGACTACAACAATATAATACCTCCGATTGTTGCAATCATCGTTCTGCTACCATCGAAATTTTTGCTAGACTACAACATGATTGGTAATGAATTTATTAAACTACATGTTCTGCTACCATCGAAATTTTTGCTAGACTACAACCCTGATTCTTGATTGTAGCAAATTTCATCAGTTCTGCTACCATCGAAATTTTTGCTAGACTACAACACTTGGAACGCGAAGACGTGGAAGAAGCAAGTTCTGCTACCATCGAAATTTTTTTGCTAGACTACAACAACAGGGAAAGTGCATTGCAGCTGAAGACAGTTCTGCTACCATCGAAATTTTTTTGCTAGACTACAACAAAGCATGTTGTTACAGGAATTAAATGTATGTTCTGCTACCATCGAAATTTTTTTGCTAGACTACAACAAAGCATGTTATTGCAGGAATTACAGGTATGTTCTGCTACCATCGAAATTTTTTTGCTAGACTACAACTCGCCAATCTGTTTAGCCGTTGGTAATGATGTTCTGCTACCATCGAAATTTTTTTGCTAGACTACAACAATCATCTAAACGAATTCGTGGATGCTTATGTTCTGCTACCATCGAAATTTTTTTGCTAGACTACAACAATACTTGCTGACATTATCAGGCGAGTTGAGTTCTGCTACCATCGAAATTTTTGCTAGACTACAACATTAGTCGAAAGATTTATCCAATTAAAGCTGTTCTGCTACCATCGAAATTTTTTTGCTAGACTACAACAATCCATCGTAAGTTATCACTTTATCACCAGTTCTGCTACCATCGAAATTTTTTTGCTAGACTACAACTTCAAAATCATACATGACATGTACGACTATGTTCTGCTACCATCGAAATTTTTTTGCTAGACTACAACGCTTGTTACTAACGCCCAAAAACAAATTTGAGTTCTGCTACCATCGAAATTTTTGCTAGACTACAACCATAATCTGATCGCGTACATCCACGCCTGGGTTCTGCTACCATCGAAATTTTTTTGCTAGACTACAACATATTTTGACAAAATCAACGTAGAAGATTTGTTCTGCTACCATCGAAATTTTTGCTAGACTACAACATGATTGGTAATGAATTTATCAAACTACATGTTCTGCTACCATCGAAATTTTTTTGCTAGACTACAACAGATTCACTCCAAGTGCCTCCGCTGTTAGTGTTCTGCTACCATCGAAATTTTTGCTAGACTACAACATCGTTACAGGCTTTAAAGCTAGCATCACCAGTTCTGCTACCATCGAAATTTTTGCTAGACTACAACCCACATGGATATTTTTTTCCGTAACTATGCATGTTCTGCTACCATCGAAATTTTTTTGCTAGACTACAACATCGTTACAGGCTTTAAAGCTAGCATCACCAGTTCTGCTACCATCGAAATTTTTTTGCTAGACTACAACCGACCATCGAAACAGAAATGAAGGCGAACTGTTCTGCTACCATCGAAATTTTTGCTAGACTACAACCTTGTCTCGTTTAACATGTTGTTACCAATCCGTTCTGCTACCATCGAAATTTTTTTGCTAGACTACAACTTGAACGAATTACTAGATACTTAGGAGTTGGTTCTGCTACCATCGAAATTTTTTTGCTAGACTACAACACTATATTGTAACAAAGTGATTCACACTTTGTTCTGCTACCATCGAAATTTTTTTGCTAGACTACAACATGAAAGCACATCAAAAGTTGAAAAAATGCAGTTCTGCTACCATCGAAATTTTTTTGCTAGACTACAACTAATGAACAAGGTGTTTGTGCAAGTACAACGTTCTGCTACCATCGAAATTTTTTTGCTAGACTACAACATCAACGTTGCAAAAAGCAACCGCGACAGGCGTTCTGCTACCATCGAAATTTTTTTGCTAGACTACAACTACAAGTTCGAAATTGTGGGAACTTACCCGTTCTGCTACCATCGAAATTTTTTTGCTAGACTACAACGGACGTCCGTTCTGCTCTATGTTTTCATCTGTTCTGCTACCATCGAAATTTTTTTGCTAGACTACAACTTGTTTTGAGAATGATTTTGGAATTGAAAAGTTCTGCTACCATCGAAATTTTTTGCTAGACTACAACCTCAAAATAATTCCTTAATCCGATACCTCATGTTCTGCTACCATCGAAATTTTTGCTAGACTACAACCAACTGAGGAGGAAGTAATCACCAATACAGTTCTGCTACCATCGAAATTTTTGCTAGACTACAACGGGCTTCAAACTCTTAGTTGGGCAGGTGTAGTTCTGCTACCATCGAAATTTTTGCTAGACTACAACTTTCCACCGACAACTGTTAAACCATTTACTGTTCTGCTACCATCGAAATTTTTTTGCTAGACTACAACGCAATTCCATTACTGCACTTGTTCCAAGTGCGTTCTGCTACCATCGAAATTTTTTTGCTAGACTACAACCCAAAATTCCTTCGCCATACATTTCCTCGGTGTTCTGCTACCATCGAAATTTTTGCTAGACTACAACTTATCTCCGATTACAAAAAAATAATTTATCAGTTCTGCTACCATCGAAATTTTTTTGCTAGACTACAACTCCACCACCTTTTACAGTTTCGCACCCTGTAGTTCTGCTACCATCGAAATTTTTGCTAGACTACAACGAGAATGACGAAATAATAGATTGCGCATTCGTTCTGCTACCATCGAAATTTTTGCTAGACTACAACCACTTGCTGACACCACACCATTTGCATAGAGTTCTGCTACCATCGAAATTTTTTTGCTAGACTACAACTGCGATTTGCTGTGCCACAAAATGCAATGATGTTCTGCTACCATCGAAATTTTTGCTAGACTACAACGCACTTATGACATGATCGGGACAGTGGACAGTTCTGCTACCATCGAAATTTTTGCTAGACTACAACAAGATTGCTGAAGGAAAAAGATTTATCTTTTGTTCTGCTACCATCGAAATTTTTGCTAGACTACAACATTTAGCCGTCTCGCATATACAATGGCAAAAGTTCTGCTACCATCGAAATTTTTTTGCTAGACTACAACCCTATGCCACGATTGCCATACAAAAGAGCATGTTCTGCTACCATCGAAATTTTTTTGCTAGACTACAACATAAAAAACGAGCCTACCTCGCAATGAGAGTTCTGCTACCATCGAAATTTTTTTGCTAGACTACAACGTATAATTACGGCGAAAAATGTTAATATGATTTATCTGGATAATAAAGTCACGGAAAGGATAGAAGATCATGGAAAAAAATAATTTAAATGATGAAACATTGAAACACATCCATTTACAATTAAAGAGATTAAAAAGTTTTTGATATTTTTTTACTGTCAAGAATGTTATATAAAAAGCTGGTAAAGTTGCAGGCAATATATATATACATATGACTTTGAGAATTTAACAATTACCAATGACCGCAAAGATATTGAAATAAAATTTAATACAGAACAAGAAATGATTGCGCATAGGTTCAAAAGATAGTACGTGTTTATTAGACTATGTGAATAAACATGGCGAAGTACCAGAAGGAATCTGGTTAATTGATGATATAAAAGTTTTTTTGAGGAGGAAGATGAAGAATAAATCTTAATTGGCGGTGATTCTGCGAGTATCGAAATTTATGCTGGGCTACAACAGACGTATTCTCCTAATTTTGAATCTAAATATCTAGACTTCTTTGCTGACTTGTATTTTTGATTATTAATATGCTAATAATAATTAGGGCACTGCGTGTGGACCGTTAAATGGGTCTGCGCTTGGTGCCTTTTATTTCTCCATCTGTTTTTATGCTTCGGCTCGTTATTACAACTTTTTGTTTCTTATCATAATAATAAAACCCGGATCAACCGAGTTTTTACTTTTCAATATTTAGTCTATGTTTGCTATGGTATGTGATAGCTATGAAGTCTGGACCTACATGGCTTCCGATGACTGGTCCCACTGCATGATGGAAATTTCTGTATCCTTGAACTGTGGATAGGTTTTGATGAAATCATCACGGAATGCGACCGCATCTTCGTATGCATCTGCGTGGATAATTGAGATTTCTTCATCTTTTGTATAATCTGCGATGTCGTCTGCACATGAATCAATTAATGAATGTAGTGCTTTCTTTCTACCGCGTACTTGTTTAAAAGGAAAACAAGCTTACCACTATCTGGAATATAAAATGAGTGGTTTGATGGATAGAATCGTTCCAAGTAGGGCAGAAGCGTTGGATAATCTACCTCACGTCTTAACCATTGTAAGTCTTCAACCATGAAACGGTGAATGTACTCAAGCTTATGTGCATTTCATTCCACAAGTTGATCATAATCCCATCCTTCTTCATGACGTTTTACTAATTGCTTTAGGAAAAGGGCTAGACCACCTGTAACACAATAACTATCTAATAAGCTGATCTTACGATCAGGGAATTCTTCGCTTAGGCTCTTGATTGCGCGCTCTGCGTTATTAATAGAAGAGGATAGAGCACGAGTCATATCGACAACAGAACATCATTACCTGCTTCAAGAAGTTTCTTTTAAGAATTCATAGTATGCATATTCTGTGATTTGAGATGTATTTGGTTGCTTACCTGCACGCATGGAAGTCATTAAGAATTTACGACTTTCTTCTGTGCAATCATCTATATAAACTTTATCGTCAATTGTGTATGTGTATGAGATAAAGGGATATTGTGTTCTTTAGGTACTCTGCTGGCAAAATCCGAAGTAGAGGATGTTGCGATTACATATTTATTCATAGGGCCTCCAAGTATCATAAAAAGTATTATAAATAATTAGAGATTTTTGTCTATTGAATTAAGACATAAATAATTAAAATGTCGTGAAATTTTCACAAAAGAATTATATGAAAAAAATATCAATTAATTTTACAGAAAAACATTGACAATGTTAGTTAGTGAGTCTAAACTAACATTAGTTAGAGTGCTCTAACTTTTGTTCATTTTTGTAAGGAGGCACACGATGATACCATTAGCTTTAGGAGTAATCGGTCAAGAATATAAGATTGTTAAAATTGGGGAGTGCGAAGTGAAACAACACTTAGCAGACCTCGGTTTTTGTCGTTGGTGGCTCTGCCACAGTTGTCTCAGAAGTCGGTGGAAACCCTAATTGTAAACGTGAAAGAAAACACGTATTGCGATTGGGAAAGAAATGGCTATGAAAAGTCATGATATAAGGAGGGAAGAATGAATACATTAAAGGAAGTTGCGATTGGCAGTTCTGCAAAGGTTGTGAAGCTTCATGGTGAAGGTGCTGTAAAGCGTAGAATCATGGACATGGGCATCACTAAAGGAGTTGAAGTTTATGTTCGTAAGGTTGCTCCATTAGGTGATCCGATTGAAGTAACTGTAAGAGGCTATGAATTATCCATCCGTAAGGATGACGCCGCAATGATTGAAGTTGAGTAATTCATAGAGGGATAAGGAGAAAAGTAGAATGGCAAACGAAAGATTGAAGATTGCCTTAGCGGGTAATCCAAACAGTGGCAAAACGACCTTATTTAATGCCTTGACTGGTTCCAACCAGTACGTAGGTAACTGGCCAGGAGTAACTGTAGAAAAGAAAGAGGGTAAACTCAAGAAACATCCAGATGTTATTATTGAGGACTTACCTGGTATTTATTCATTATCACCATATACATTAGAGGAAGTTGTTTCTCGTAACTATTTGATTGGTGAACATCCTGATGCGATTTTTAAATATTGTAGATGGTACGAAACTTAGAGCGTAACTTATATCTAACAACACAGTTACTTGAAATTGGTGTTCCAGTTGTAGTAGCTGTCAACATGATGGACCTTGTAAGAAGGCTGATGATAAGATTAATATCAATGCTTTTAAGCGAGAAGTTAGGGCTGTAAGATTGTTGAAATCTCTGCTTTGAAAGAAACTGGGTATTATGGAAGCTGCAGAAGCTGCAATTGCGGCTGCTGAAGCAAAAATCAGCTACATCAATTCATAAGTATGAAGATAAGATTGAAACAGCTCTTTCTAAGATTACAGATTCTGTATTAACTGATGTACCTGCTAATCAAAAAGCGTTGGTATGCGATTAAAAGTATTTGAAAGAGATGAAAAAGTACTTGCAAGATTAAATCTCAATGAAAGTAAGATGGCTGAAGTTGAGGCTATTGTTTCTGCAGTTGAAAAAGATTTAGATGATGATGCGGAATCTATCATTACGAATGCTCGTTACACATTTATTACAGAAACACTTAATGGTATCTATACAAAGCAGAATGCTGGTAAGCTCAGTGTTTCTGATAAGATTGATAACATCGTTACAAACCGTTGGTTAGGTTTACCTATCTTTGCGGTAGTTATGTTTATTGTATACTTCGTATCTATCCAGACATTTGGTACAGGTGCTACTGACTGGGTAAATGATGGATTATTCGGTGATGGTTGGTTCTGGTTTGGCTTAGGACGTGCAGAATTTGATGAAGATTCTGGTCATATAAAGCGACCAAGAAGCAAAACCAAGCCTTCATTGATGAAGCAATTGAAAAGGGTTATATCTCTTCTAGTGAAAATGATGAAGGTGAAACAGAAATTACAGTTCTTAAAACCAGAGCAGTTAGAGAACTTGGTTGTTTCAGCTGATATTCATAATGACGAAGGTGATGTTGAGGAAAACTCGTGAAGTAACTTATTCTGATTATGAAATCTATTCTGCAGAAGAAGAACCTGAAGCTGCTACATATGGACCATAGCAGGATGGCTTACCAACAGTCATTGGTAACTTCTTGAAGTCTATTGAAGTTGCTGATTGGTTACAGAGTCTTATCCTAAATGGTATTGTTGCTGGTGTAGGTGCGGTTCTTGGCTTTCTCACCTCAGATGTTAGTATTATTCTTCTTCCTAGCATTCTTGGAAGGTTGCGGTTATATGGCACGTATTGCGTTTGTTATGGACCGTGTATTCCGTAAGTTTGGCTTATCTGGTAAGAGTTTTATCCCAATGTTAATTGGTACAGGTTGTGGTGTTCCTGGTGTCATGGCTTCACGTACAATCGAGAATGAGCGTGACCGTCAGTATGACAGTTATGACTACAACATTTATTCCATGTTCTGCCAAGTTACCAGTTATCGCTTTAATCGCTGGTGCTTTCTTCCAGAAGTCTGGATTAGTAGCGACAAGTGCTTACTTCTAGGTATTGCGGCTATCGTTATTTCCGGTATTACATTAAAGAAGACAAAGATGTTTGCTGGTGATCCTGCACCATCTCGTAATGGAATTGCCTGCATATCATTGGCCAACTCCATCTAATATCTTACATTCTATGTGGGAGCGTGGTTCTTCCTTCGTTAAGAAGGCAGGAACAATCATCTTACTAGCGACTGTACTTGTATGGTTCATGCAAAAGTTATGGCTTTACTGAAAATGGATTTGGTGCTGTAGAACAGTCTGAATCTATGCTTGCGGCAATTGGTAATGCAATCAAGTTTATCTTCATACCTTTTAGGTTGGGGAGATTGGCGTGCTGCTGTAGCTTCTATTACTGGTTTAGTTGCTAAGGAGAACGTTGTAGGTACAATGGGTGTTCTCTATGGTGCAGGTGAAGTTGCAGAAAATGGATGGCAGATCTTTACATCTATGGCAAATGCCTTCAACAATAACCTGATTGCAGGTTACTCATTCTTAGCATTCAACTTACTATGTGCTCCATGCTTTGCGGCAATTGGTGCTATCCGTCGAGATGAATAATGGTAAGTGGACATGGTTTGCAATTGCTTATCAGTGTAGTTTAGCTTACGTAATTGCGCTCATTATCTACCAGGTTGGTTCTGCAGTTACAGGTAATATCCATCCCAATTGGACCTCGTTGTTGCGATTGTATTAATTGTAGCTATCATTTGGGGACTTGTACGTCCAGGTTACAAAAGAAAAAAATAATGATTTACTATAAGGTGCAGGGAAACCTGTACCTTTATTTAGAAAAGGTGTATGTATAATGTCTATACACGAATTAACAGCAGCGAAGATTAAATATTTAGTTACATTACTTCGCTTAGATCCAAGTGGTAGAGGCGTATGTAGCGTAACACTGGCAAAAAGAATTAAATGTTTCTAGACCAAGTGTATGTGCCATGTTAACCAAACTAGCACATGAAGGATATATCAACAAAGAACACTATGGCATTGTATACCTTTGTGAAAAAGGAAAAGAAATAGGTAAGAACTATAGTGCAGGTTAACTGCATTTAGAAAGAAGGTAGTATGGGAACAATAGTAGTAGGTGGCGTATTAGTAGTCGTACTTGTAATTGCAATTCGCTCCGTTATTAAAAGAGGAACTTCAGGTTGTTGTTCATCCGGTGGATCGTGGAGGAGGCTGTGACTGTCATGCAAATGTGAAGGTCGCAGATAAGAATCTTGCACATTATCCATTTGAAGCAGTGCTTACCGTGGATGGTATGACATGTGGACATTGCGCTTCAAAAGTTGAGAATGCGTTGAATACAATAGAAGGTGTATGCAGTTGTAGACTCTGATTTAAAGAAGCACATGTTCATATGAAGTCTAAAGTAGATGAAACAGTATTACGTAAAAGCAGTCAATGACTTAGGTGAATATACTGTAATGAGTGTTGATTGATGAAATAAAAAGTGGTCACTTCAAAATGGAAAGTGACTCACTTTTTAAAACCAGGCTATTGGATAGAAGAGTGGAAGTAAGTAAAGGAAAGAGAATGTAGTTTGTTACAAATGATGTAGTTATAAACTGAATTAAATTGAAACTTCTTATGCATACGAATGATAATCAGTACAAGAGAAATTAAGATTGAAACCAGTAACCATAAAGCAATTACTCTTCGTTCCGTATAACCGTAGGTAAAGAAGTATAGTCTAGTTTTTAAACATGCAGCAGTTGAAAACATAATGTTGTAAAATAACAATATATATGTTTCGATTTGTGTTTGTAGTATCTTCGTTTTCTGACTAAGAAGTTTAATGCTAAGATTAGTAGAGATATTTAATCCCATGATACGGAAGAAGTTCCAAAACCTCGTACTGCATAAATACAGAACTCTCTGCACTAGGTGCAGCTAATACAGTAGGTAACTCTGATAACTGGAAAATAAAGAATACAAGATAGAGTATAAGTAATACAAAATTTGTGATACGAATAGAAATAAGTGGAATCACTTTTTCTTTAGGAAGAACTCTCTACAGCCATCATAGGATATAAAATGGGTTTGTCACTAAGGATACAACTACTGATAAGTCCAAATAGATATGCACCAACTGGTAAACTCCAAATGATATCGGAAGAAATATATTGAATTGAGTGATGGAAAGATGAAATCTAAAAAGACTTGTTGTTAGGATTGCAAAGTTTTGATCGATTGCGGATAGTTGTCCTAATGCGAAAAAGTACAAGTGGAATTAAGATAACCAAACTAAATACTACTGTCTTTTAGTTGTTTTGAATGAATGTGTACGCATGTATTTGATGATATGAATAATACGTGCAAATATATGCGAGAATGGTTGAATAATCCAACCTTCAAAGAAATCTAACAGGATTGTTTCGCTCGTGTTTGGTAGTGATAACTTCTGAAAACGACAAAGTGTATAGTAGATGACATTTGCGTGTAGATATGCCAGCTTTTCGAATTCGAAAAGAACGATCAAATCCTAGAAGGATACCTTGAAATAATAGTAGACATGCCCATAGGATAGATTCTTTTGTGCGTTCTTTATGAAGGCAAGATGCACTAACTTCTACAATAAGAATGTATAGTACTGCTAGCTTTGTAAAAGGCAAAGTACATTACAACAAGTGAAGCATATAGATATCCAAATATATGAGTTGCAGATTGCGATACAGAATAAGAGTGTATCACGTGCAATCATCGTTTGTTTTATTCTGGTTCATAGCTGAGTATATCTCCTGGTTGGCAATCTAGGACTTTACATAACGCTTCCAGCGTAGAGAAGCGAATTGCCTTTGCTTTTTCCATTTTTTTAGAATTGATAGATTTGCTGGTGTAATATCAATTTTTCAGCAAGTTCACCAGCACTGATATGACGTTTTTGCCATAATGACATTTAAATCAACATTGATAGGCATAAGTCACCTCATATTGTCAGGTCTAATTCGTCTTTCATACGAATTGCCTGTTGGAATATATTTTGAATAATACGAATAATCAAAGCAAAGAAGATGGCCGCAAATACAATACTGTAGAAATAGCTTAGACCAAATCTGCTGCAAGTATAAAAGGCAAGGAGCACTTCCTAACAAGCAACAAACACTTGCATGTCTTAATAGATTTACATTCTCAGTAATAAACACATTTTCTTTAGAGATATTTACGAGAAGTTGATTGATGATGTATAGAAGGCGAAGTAATACTACAAAGCCAATATAACCAATCCCAGCAGGCAAGAATAATTTGATTCTGTATTGATATGGATGTGATATTTCGACTGTCAAATAAACTCTTTGACGATTGAAACACTATTGATGATGATATAGATTGCGATAAGCGCAATGAGTAATATCAATATGCGTGTAAGTAATATGCTGTTACGTATATGTTTTGAACTAGATTCCATAATCAAGTCCTCCTTAGAAAGTATCATAGTATATATATTTCTAGTATTCAACAATTATTTATCGAAAAACAACAAATAATTATTATTGATAGGGCATATTACTGTATTAATATAATACTGTATTAAGACAGTAATACAGAAGGAGAAATGATGAGTTGGGAATTTAGAAGTGATCAAGCAATTTATCCACAACTAGTCAGTATTATCAAACGAAGAATTGTGACGGGGTGTATATCCAGCAGGTTCCAAGTTACCATCTGTTCGTGAATTAGCAGAAGAATCTGGAGTCAATCCAAATACGATGCAACGAGCACTGATAGGACTTGAACAAGAAGGGCTTGTATATACACAACGTACTGCAGGATCGTTTTGTTAGTGAAGATAAATCCATGCTTGATGGTATCAAGGGTGAAGAGGCTAAAAGCCTAACCGCGGAATATTACGCAAAGCTAAAAAAAGCTAGGATATTCCAAAAGCACAGATGATTGATTTTTATTAATATGCAAGGAGAAGAATGATGAGTGTAATGTTTGAATGCAAAGGTTTAACAAAGAAATACGGTAATAAAGTAGCGTTAAACCATGTTGACCTTTCATTGGAGTCAGGACGTATCGTTGGTTTACTTTGGTCCTAATGGTAGTGGTAAGACAACAATGTTAAAAGCTTGCAAATGGCTTATTAACCCCAACAGAGGGTGGTATCTTTATCGATGGTAAAAAAGCCAGGATTGAAACTAAGGCAGTTGTATCGTATCTACCTGATGCGGATTATCTATTAGATTGGATGAATGTCGGTGAACTGTTAAAGATGTTTAGGAGTTTCTATGATGACTTCCGTTATGATCGAGCACTAAAGATGTTAGATGAGTTACATATTCAACTAAAAGATAAGCTTAAGAATTTATCAAAGGGTAATAAAGAAAAAGTACAACTTGTACTTGCAATGAGTCGTGAAGCAAAAGGTTTATTTCTTTAGATGAACCAATTGGTGGGTGTTGACCCAGCTGCTAGAGATTATATCTTACGTACGATTATCGGTACTATAGTGAGAATGCATTGGTAGTCATTTCTACACACTTGATTGCGGATGTAGAGCCTGTATTAGATGAAGCAATCTTTCATCCGTGATGGAGAAATCGTATTCCATCGCACGATAGATGATATTCGTGAAAAAGAAGGTAAGTCAGTAGACGCATTATTTAGAGAGTATTCGCATGCTAGCTAAATTAATTCATTTTGAATTTAAATCAACTTATAAATTATTTCTAATCTTGATTGGTGCTGAATTTTTATTATCCATCGTACTATGGTGTATCAGTGAACACCAATCTTAAAATCATGTCAGAAAGATTGGCGATATGATCCCATTCTACACAAGTAACTCTTTCGACAGTTTCGTTTCATTTTTGGTTTTTGATGGTAGTGGAATTGTATTTATGACATTTATGATGATCTTTGGGTCTTCTGTACAGCGTTTCCACAAGAATCTATTATCTGGACAAGGGATATTTGATGCATACATTACCAGTAACCACTTGGGCAACTTGTATTAAGTAAAGGTTATTACATATATGATCTATGTTGTACTATTTGTACTCAGCACAGCTAGTATGCTCTAGTCGGTATGATTATCGGTACAGGTCAATTTATCGATTTTGATTCGCAGTCTATAATTTTTGATTGGTTACTTTCGTGCACTAAAGATAGTATTAGATTTAGGATTTATAGAGTTATGTGCAACTATATCTATTCTCAGCATCACAGTTCTTATTACTGATTTATCTATGCTATTCAGTTGGTAACTTATTCCCAGAACATCGTTTACTTGTTGGTATCGCTACATTTATTATCCTGGGTATTGTGGTTCCATCTCTATTCCAAGTTCCTTCTATCTTTGTAGTGACATTTGGTGCAGTGCAGTTTATGAATGCTCTTTGAACCATATGAGTTATCAAACAATGACATTAATCTATTCGATTATTATGAATGTTATCTTCTTTGCGGCTAACGTATATATCCCATGTTACCATCTAAATTTGGAGTAATGATATATGATTCGACATATTGTAATGTTTAAACTTCAGGGCTTTAAAATCATGAAGAAAGTTGAAAAGAGGCAGTAACTCTAGCTAAAACACTTACTAGTTTAAAAGAAGTGGCTAGTGGTGAAGTAGTATGCAATCACATAGGATGCAGATCCAACAAATTATGATTTTGCCTTTAGTGTTTGACTTTGTATCTTTTGAGGCATTAAATGCATACCAGGTTCATCCAGAACACTTAAAACTAAAAAGCTTTATTAAAAGATAAGATTCAAGCTCGCTCTTGTATTGATTATGAGATTTAGAAGAAATTCTAAGTCTCTTTTAATTTGGGCATGTTCCTTGAAAATGGAAAAACATTTCAACTATCTTATAGGTGTTTACAGATAGGAGGAACTCGTTATGGAGAAGAAAAAGTTTCAAAACTAATCAACGACCAGATTAACAAAGAAATGTACAGTGCTTATTTATACTCTAGAATTTGCAAACCATTTTACTGAAAAAGGGATTAGATGGTTTCGCTAACTGGTATAACATCCAGGCTAAGGAAGAAATGGACCATGCGTTAAAGTTCATCGCTTATTTACATGACAATGATGAAAAGGTAACTTATGAAGCAATCGCTAAAGCCAGAGTCAAAGTCAAAAGAAGATATTGATGTGTTAAAGGCTGCTTATGCTCATGAGAAGTTCATCACAGCATCTATCAATGCGATCTATGCTGAAGCAAGCAAGGTAAATGATTACTGTACAACACAGTTCTTAGATTGGTTTATCTCAGAACAGGCAGAAGAAGAAAAAGAACGCAGCTGACTTAATTCAAAAAGATGGAATTATTTGAAGTGATCCTAAAGCCCTATACTTTATTGGATCATGAATTCGCATCACGTTCCTATAAATCATCAGCCCAATAAATATTAGGGAGGAAAGAGTGAACATGAAATTTTACATTAACAAAACAACAAAAGGAAATTATTGAAGTAGTATTAGGAAACGATACAACATTTACATCTGAAGTAGAGAAATGGTTGAATTAAAGGCTAATCTCAACAGATGCTGCAGGTGAAAAAGCACGTACCAGTTATCACAGTTGATGGCAACAAGGTTCATGTAGTTGTTGGATCTGTTCTTCACCCAATGACTGAAGAACATTCTATTCAGTTCATCGCTTTTAGAAACAAAGCAGGGTGTACAGCGTAGGCATTATTACCTACAGATCAGCCAGTCGCTGACTTTGTATTAGCTGAAGGTGATGAAGTTGTAGCAGCTTATGAATACTGCAACTACACGGCCTTTGGAAGGTAGAAGCTTAGTCAAATCTACAAAGGAGAGAAATCTCCTTTTTCATTGTCATGAAAGTGATAGAATAAAGATGAAGTAGGTGATGCTATGAAGAAAAAGTAATGTTCTTATTTAATCCTGAAGCAGGTAACAACGCAATCGAAAAGATTGTCTTTTGATATTATTAAGAATCTAACAATCTTTGATTGCGAAGTAACTGTGTTTCCAATCATGCCAGATAAAGGGCTTGGGTTCAGAAGAGATATTAATTACTCACGCATCTGAATTTGAAACGATTGTTGTATATGGTGGAGATGGAACACTCAAACCGTGTTGTGAAATATTATGATGCATCAGGATATTCACTTACCAATTGGTTATATTCCAGGTGGTACAACCAATGACTTTAGTAAAGCAATTGATGAAAAATGGTACAATTGAATCCTATTGTCGTACGATAGCTTTTTGGTAACCATTCTCTTATGATGTTGGTTGTTTTAATGGGTACATATTTTAATTACGTAGCTGCTTTTGAGCATTTTACTGCAACGAGCTACGAAACATCTCGTGAATCCAAAGAAGATACTTGGATATGGAGCATATGTACTCAATGCGTTAGGAAATCTTCCGGCAAGTCTAACCAATCGTACAAAGATGAAGTTTATTCACGATGGAGTTGAAGAAGAGGGTACATTTGTCTTTGGTGCAATCTCTAACTCACCATCTGTTGGTGGATTTAAGCTACCATTCTATGAAGATTCCACACTAGATGATGGAAAAGTTTGAAGTATTGTTGGTCGCTGCGTTTAGATAATCTTGAAGTATTACATAACGTATTAACTGGTGTAGGACAGGCAATATTGATCCTAAATATGTACACGCATTCAAAACAGATAAGATTGAATTTATCTGTGAAGAAGATACTGCATGGACACTGGATGGAGAAGATGGTGGTAAACATCGTAGTGTTACTGTCGAAATTCATCCAAAATCAATGACAATTATGACAAGTAAGTCATGATAATGTATAATATGAACATTGGAGGGTTAGATATGGATAAAAATTATTCGTATTGAAAATCGTATATATCCGTTGGTAAGGCTGATGGAAGCTTAGAAGAATTTGATATTGCATATTTTAACTTCTCACCAAGAATTGGTGATTATGTTAATATCTATCGCAATGATGATAGTATCATCATTACTAAAGGCTGAAAGTATTTTTATAACCAAACTAGATGGTCGTGGTGTCAATAAAAGTCTGTACGCTCTTCTTGCGTTCTTCTTAGGTGTTTTTGGTGCCCAAGAATTTATGCAGGTAACACATGTGCGTATACTTTCACTTATTTTCTGCTGGACAGGAATCCCAGCAATCTATGGAATCTATAAATTCATCATCGCGTTTTCTAAGCCGGCTGATGAGAATGGCTATATTGAAATGTAAAGCGGTATTCTTTGAATGCCGTTTTTTTCTATTTAAAGTGTTTATCAATCATGTTTCATTAAGGAGGAGAACATCATGAAACAATATGCACCAATCAAAGAAGGCAAAAGTACGTGAAATCTATGACGCTGATGATGCCTTTGATTATGGTGAGCGACCGACCGTATTTCTGCATTCGATGTCATTTTAAAGAATCAGGTAGTAAACAAAGGAATTGTTTTAACACAAATGTCACGTTTTTGGTTTGATCTGACAAAAGATATTGTAAAAACCATATGATTACTACTGATGTACAACAGATGCCAGAATTTTTTTCCGTAATGAGAAATTTGCAGGTAGATCAATGATGTGTAAGAAGTTGGAGATGTTACCAATTGAATGTATCGTAAGAGGATATATCACAGGTTCTGGGTGGGTAAGTTATCAAAAAGGATCAAACGGTATGTAATATTAAATTACCAGATGGTCTAAGAGAATGCGATCAACTTCCTGAGCCAATCTATACTCCATCTACAAAAGCAGAAATTGGTGAACATGATGAAAATATCAGTTATGAAAAAGTCTGTGGAAATCTTAAAGAAGGCATACCCAGAACGTGGTGAAGAGTATGCGCAAAAAGTTAAGAGATTATACGATTGCACTTTATAAGAAATGTGCTGAATATGCACGTACAAAGGGCATTATCATCGCTGATACAAAGCTTTTTGAATTTGGTCTTGATGAACATGGCGAGTTGTACTAGCTGATGAAAATGTTAACACCAGATTCTAGTCGTTTCTGGCCAGTTGAAGGATACGCACCAGGAAAGGACAGCCATCCTTCGATAAACAGTTTGTTAGAGACTGGTTAAAACAAAAATCCAAATAGTGATTACTGCTACTACAAGAAGTAATTGATAAGACAATTGCGAAAGTACTTGGAAGCGTACCATCTATTAACAGGTAAAGATCTAACTTTTTAACTGAGTGAAACTCAGCTTTTTTATGGGAATCTATATGTAATCGTGTATAGAAAAAGTGGAGGGTCAGTATGTGTAGAAGGAAAGATTATTTTAGGATTTATGCAAAGCATATCCACTACAAAAACAATTACAACAAGCACTCTGAAATGAAGATGAAACAATCATCAGATGAAATGCTTCAGAAAACAATATCAAGCAGTTTTAAAAGCAAGTTGAACAAGTAGAGAAAGATCATGCATTACATGAAAGTGGTACATGGGAAGATGGCAATGGATATGTTTGTGTCTTACTACATTGATGGAGTTAGGCAAAAAGATATTGCATACCAATATCATATGTCCTTGCGGACATTACAAAGACGTTTTCAAAACTATCGTTCTTTATTAGAAGAAGTATTTCGACATCGTATCGATTGTGCGTAGGAAGTGATATAATCCTGTCATTAGAACAGGAAGTATATATGAAAAGAAGAAATCGTTTGATTGAACAATTACAATATCGTCTTAGAAGAAGTTACGGTATGGATCGTCTCAATACACATTTACTCATCATGATGGTAATAATCTTGGTATTGGGTTTATTTGTAAAAATAGTATTCCAGCGTTACTTTGCATTTGTAATCTTTTTGGCATATTTATGTATCGTTTTACATCAAGAAATATCACCAAGCGCAGTATTGAAAAATCGAAAGTATCAAGACACAAATCGTTTTGTGACAAGACAGTTTAAAAGCAGTCAAAAATAATATTACCAATAAAGACTATAAGTACTTGTGTGTAAACAGTTGCTATCAACTTGTTCGTATTCCAAGGGGAAAAGGGAGAAGTTGTGATTCATTGTCCACATTGTAAACAGGAGTTTTCATGAAAAGTTAAGAATTTTATCAGTGTTTATCAATTGAAAAATAGGTGAGTTAGTTATAACATACTACATAGAAAGAAGGTAATTTATATGTCTAATATGAATCCTGTAACATTACAGAAAAATTGATACATTACGTGAGAATTATTTAAAAAGATGAAAAAGGCAAGAGTTGTTCGTAATGCCTTGGTGAAAGAAATGATATCGGTACAATTAGTCGTACTTTTGATGCAGAAAGAAATAATCCTAATATCTTCTCATTGATTTAAAGACAATGCCAGTCACAAATCAATACCAATCTGGTCGTTGTTGATCTTTCTCTTCCATGAATGTTTTAAGAGAACTTATCGCAAAGAAATATAACATGGCTGAGTTTGAGTTATCACAGAAACTATATTGCATTCTACGACAAACTAGAAAAAGGCAAACTGGTTTATGGAATGCACACTACAGGAAATTGATGGTCCTGTAGGAAGCGATAATATCGTTTCTTATTAGAATGGGCTAGTTGGTGACGGTGGCCAGTGGAACATGTTAGTAAGCTCTTGTCAAGAAGTATGGTATTGCGCCTAAAGAGTGCGATGCCTGATACTACCAAGGTTCTCATACGTCTAAGATGAATGCGATTCTTAACCGTCGTTTACGTAAGTTTGCGGTGATAGTCGTAAGTTAGCTCAAAGCAGGTAAGAAAGGATGAAATTCCAGCATTAAAGGAAAACAGCTACTCAAGGAAATCTATGGTTTGATTGCGTCTTGTTTTTGGCTTACCACCACAGGAATTTACATCTGAATACAACGATAAAGATGGTAAATCTATCATGCGGAATATCATGTAAAGCCATTAGATTTCTATGCAAACTTAGGAATTGATTTATCTGATTATATCAGTGTGATTCATGGGACCTACTGCAGATAAGCCATTCCATAAGACATATACTGTTAAGTACTTAGGGAAATGTCGTTGATGGAGAACAGGTAAAGTTACTGAACTTACCAATGGATGAATTAAAAGCAGCTGCGATTGCACAGATGAAGGATGGTTATCCAGTATGGTTTGGTTGTGATTGTGGTAAGGATGCTGATCGTGATACAGGTCTTTGGGATAATGCACAGTATGACTATGCCAATACATTAGATATGCAGCTAGATATGACAAAGGCTGAGATGCTAGACTATAAGGAATCCGCAATGAACCATGCGATGGTATTAACTGGTGTAAATCTTGTGGATGAAAACCAACCTGTTGGAAGATTGAAAACTCATGGGGAGAAAAGATTGGTAACAAAGGGTTACTTTTCATCGCATCTGATTCATGGTTTGATGAATATACATATGTTGTTGCAGTACATAAGAAGTACTTATCTGAAACTTCTCAGAAAGGCACTATTTAGAAGAGCCAAAGGAACTGTTACCATGGGATCCATTTGGAACATTAGCTGACTAATTCTATCGGAATGATTATTGACCAGAAGAAATTCTTCTGGTTTTTTCTTTCTGGTGCATTCATAAGCGATTCATAGTGTATAATAAAAATAATGAATTTTTATTTGATCTGGAGGATGTATGAAGACATATATTGAATTGACTTTAGGTGGTACAAATGTACATAGTGTGAAAAGTAACTGAATTTGAGAAGTACTATCTCAAGTAAAGGGACCATCATATGGTATGGAAGGGACCAACAAAGGTCAGTGTCTAACCTCAAAGAAATGGTAAGAGAGATTCCAGGATGGAAAGATTGTTCTGCGATTGGTGTAGGGTGTACGACCGGTTGATAAGAAGTCTGGAAGTATGGTGTTAAGCACAAACCTAAAAGGGATTTACAGGTTATCCGTTTGCGGATGAACTATCCAAGGAATTTGGTATGCCAGCATTTGTGGATAATGACGCAAACGTTGCAGGACTTGCGGAAGCCTTGAGTTGGTGCAGGTAAAAGATAAGAGTGTTGTATACTATGTAACGATTTCTACTGGTATTGGTGGGGCATTAATCGTTGATGGAAAGACAGTAAGTGGTAAGCATGGCTTTGGTGGTGAGATTGCAAATATCATCATCGACCGTAACCGTGAAAAAGATTAATAACTTAAATGTTGGTGCAGTAGAAAATGAGGCAAGTGGTACTCATATCACACGCAAGGCAAAAGAAGTGATTAAAGATAAAGAAATCCTGCATGCAGGTAGTGTATTTGATTTAGCTGATGCAGGAGATGAAAGAGCTATCTAAGATTGTTGATGAAGTCACAAGAGATCTAGGTCAAATGTTTGCGACTATCGCATGTATGTGACCCAGATATCTTTGTTATCGGTGGTGGTATGATAAAAATCTGCAGATAAGTTCTTGCCAGCAGTGATTGAGAATTATAAATCAATGTCTCATACAGCTTTGCATAACACACCATTTGTGATTGCGACGCTAGATGAACCTGGCATTATCGGTGCAGCAATGTTACCGATGAGTGAGGGTATTTAATAGAGGAGTTTTATGTTTCATATTTCTGATTGTAAGAAATATACGCGCTATCCCGCTTATTTCTAAACGAAATGCAAGCGGAAAAGAGAAAGTTTCAGCCATTTGTAAGATTGGATGAAGAGGTTAGTGAGCTGGCTTGTGTAAGCTAGGTGTAACTAACCATTTTCTTGGTAAACAGGGTGATGACGCAAGCTTAGCCATGAATGCTTTAGAGAGTATGATCATTTGTCAAAAGCTCGTTTTGAATATGAGCAGCTACGTATTAAAGCACCATTCTTACATCGCAATCAAAGATGGATGGGATCTGTTTTTCTATTTGTTGGTTTATTTCCACATGCGGATGATATGCAGTTCTATTGTGATACGGTATGGGTATTAGAAGGATTAAATATCAGAATCAAAGATATCTATATGATCCATCTCAATAAAAACTATCGTAGAGGGAAAAGAATTAGATCACATGAATTATTTATCGTCAGTACATCTTTCTATAATGATAAAAAATAATCCAACAGTAGATATCAAAGAAGCCATCTATGATAACTTACATGATTTGCATTATTTATTACAGCAGATGGAATCCTGTACGTTTGAAACGGTGGAGAACCAATCGGAAACCACAATGTATGACACGTCAAAATGTTTATACTATGATGATTGTTTCCCACATGAAAAACAGTTACCGGATAATTCTATTTTGACACTGATTGCTTCAAGATTTAAGCGACAGATGTATGAAGAAGGAAGATTATATCTTAGAGATGCAGATCCAGAACGTATCGAAGGTTCTTCTCAACAGTTTGCGCAAATCCAAGCAGACCGAAATGGTGGACAATATGTTGACTACAATGCCTTGGCAAAACTGGTTAGGTTACATCCATTATCCAATTACCTGTATTGACTTTGAATGGGAACGTTTTGCGATTCCACCATATGAGGGAATGCACCCATATGATGTATTACCATTTGAATATTCTCTACATATCATGCATGAAGATGGTAGAATCGAGCACGAAGTCTATCTCAATATCCATGATAACCGTAAGGATATGGCAGAACATTTAATTCATTCGATTCCTAAGGAAGGAACGGTACTTGCTTATAACGCAGAAGGTGCTGAAAAGATTCGTATTCAAGAGTTAGCAGATATGTATCCAGAATACGCAAAGGACCTATTACACATCAATGCACGCATGGAAGATCTACAGTTGCCATTTTCAACAGGTATCATTTACGATACACGGATGAAGGGACAGTGGTCATTAAAAACTATTATGGCAATGATGGATGATCCAGGCTATCATGACCTAGATATCCAACAAGGTATGGATGCGGTATTTGAATGGCGCAATCTAGATAAGAATGTTGATACTGAAGATGTAGAAAAGAGTATCGCTGACTTAAAGGCATATTGTGGTATGGATACCTATGCAATGACAGTTGTACTGAAATGGTTGTTTAAATTAGTTGAAAAAACTTCACTCTAAAAGGTGAAGTTTTTATCACGGAATATTCACATCGAATACAAAAATAATTGTATTTATGTTGTATAATATAGACATAAATACAAGAAGTGCAAAGGGTATCATCGAAAACATTCATAGTTGTTTTGAGTGTATCTCAAGCACATACAGGAGGTATTGTATGAGATTTGAAATTGTAGGGTAAGAATATCGCTGTTACGCCAGCAATGCGTACAAAGATTGAGGAGAAATTATCAGCTTTAGATAAGTACTTACTCATCGATGAAAATACGATTGCTCGTGTCCTTGCCAGAGTTTATCCAAACTCACAGAAGGTAGAAGTTACAATCCCATCACGTGTAGGTATTTTAAGAGCAGAAGTTGTAAATGATGACTTCTACGCAGCAGTAGATTTAGCGATTGATAAGCTAGAAGACCAAATTCGTCGTCAAAAGACTAGACTGAATAAGAAGCATCGTGAACACCTTGCAAATGCATTTATTGATACAGAACTTGTGGAAGAAGAAAACTCAATTCCTGTTAAGACAAAGACGGTAAATGCAGAAGAAATGGATCTTGATACAGCCATCATGAAGATGGAACTCAGTGGACATAACTTCTACATCTATACAGATGATGAAACACAAACTGTTTCTGTCGTATATCGTCGTTCCAGCGGTGGATATGGCTTACTAGAGTTAGTAAATAACAAGTTTTTCAAAAGATCGGGAGAAATCCTGATTTTTGTTTAAAAGAAACTACAGCCAAACTAGAACTTTAGAATAAAGAGCAATAGGAATACTGGAAATTTAAACACTGTCGTAGGAAACTCCTTCATACTGTGATATAGATTTAAGGGATCTATGTCACATGAAATTACAACGTTTACCATACGATGAGAAAGTTAAACTATTAGAGAGTTTAGGAAGAATCTATCGCCGGGAGAAAAACGCGAGAGTTAATTGGCGATAGTCATGAAGTTCATGAAAGAACAGTTGCTTATGTTCAAAAGGGGAATAGGGCATATGATTGAACATGTCATGGAGAATTGTTCGTCGGATACTGTGTGTATCATCAAGCATGATTTTCTAAATCAATCACCAAGAAACTGGTACTGTAACTACTATGCAAAATCATCATATTATCGACTAAAAAAGGAAGCAGTTGAAGAATTCGTTCGTTGCCTAGATATTTGAAAAATGTTAAAATGAACTACAGATATAGATGTTCAAAAGGCTGTATTCATGCGGAAATTTTTACTTTTTATTTTGAAATAAAATGTAATCGTTTCCATTCTTGCAAACAGATATATCCTATACAACAAGGAGGTTCTAAGACATGTTGAAAGGTATAGCAGCATCACAGGGGATTGCAATTGCAAAAGTATATAAGCTAGAACAACCAGTTCTAAAGATTGTACAGACAAGCGCAAATCCAGAGGAAGAATTAAAGAAGTTGGATAGTGCATTTGCAAAGACGATCTCTGATATTGAACAAATTAAAGAAGTCGCATCAAAGACATTAGAAGAAGAAGAATTAGCTATTTTCGATGCACATCTTATGATGATAGGTGATCCTGAATTCCGTAGTTCTATCGAAAATGAAATTACATCGAATTCAGTAAACGCAGAATACGCAGCTGATTGTGTATCAAAGATGATGATTTCTATGTTTGAAAGCATGGATGATGAATACATGCGTGCAAGAGCAGCAGATATTAAAGACGTATCATTCCGCTTTACTCTGCAATATCACAGGAAATGAAATTCCAAATCTAAGTACACTAAGCGAACCAGTGGTTGTAGTTGCTAAGGACTTAACACCATCTGATACAGGTTCCTTAAATAAGGAATTCGCAAAGGGATTTGCGACTGAAATCGGTGGACGTACAAGCCATAGCGCTATCATGGCGCGTTCCTTAGAGATTCCAGCAATCGTTGGTGTAACAAATATCTTAAATACATTAAAATCTGGCGATTTAGTTATCTTAGATGCAATCAATGGCGAAGTTATTACAGAACCAACAGAAGAACAGATTGCGGAATATACAAAGCGTGCTGAAGAGTTCCGTTCAAATAAGGAAGCTCTAAAGGCTCTAAAGGATAAGCCATCCGTATCTGTTGATGGCCATAAGGTTGAACTTGTTGGTAACATTGGTTCTCCAGCTGATGTTGATGCAGTAAACGCAAATGGTGGTGAAGGTGTAGGTCTATTCCGTACAGAATTCCTCTACATGAAGAGTGAAAATGATTTCCCTAACGAAGACATGCAGTTTGCGGCATATAAATCAGTTCTTGAAGGTATGAATGGCAAGCAAGTTGTTATTCGTACACTTGATATCGGTGGTGATAAGAAGTTAAGTTACTATCAGTTTGAAGAGGAGATGAACCCATTCTTAGGTGTTCGTGCTGTTCGTTTCTGCTTATCACGTAAGGATATCTTCCGTGTTCAGTTACGTGCACTATTACGTGCTTCTGCATTTGGTAAGTTATGTATCATGTTCCCAATGATTGCGACTGTCGCAGAATTCCGTGAAGCAAAGTCTGTATATGATGAAGAACGTGCGAAGTTAATCGCTGAAGGTGTAACTGTCGGTGATGTACAAGTTGGGTATCATGATTGAAATTCCTGCAGCTGCAGTACTTGCTGATCAGTTAGCGAAGGAAGCAGATTTCTTCTCCATCGGTACAAACGACTTGATTCAGTACTCCATGGCTGCTGACCGTATGAGTCAACCAGTATCTTATCTCTATCAGCCACTAAACCCATCTGTATTACGTTTAATCAAGATGGCAATCGATGGAGCGCACAAAGAAGGTAAATGGTGTGGTATGTGTGGTGAAATGGCTGGCGATGAGTTAGCTGCACCAATCTTACTTGGTTTAGGATTAGATGAGTTCTCTATGAGTGCTACTTCAATCTTACCAGCACGTAAGATCATTAACTCCTTAAGTTATGCTAAGATGAAGGAACTAGCTGAAAAGGCAGTTGCTTCCTCTACAGAAGCAGAAGTTGTAGAACTGATCAAGAATACAATTTCAAAGTAAATGTAATGAAAATGCTGTATAAGTGAAATGACCTATACAGCATTTTTTTCTATTATGAAGAAGTGTTATGTTCGATCCGGCTGTAAACTTGGAATATAGAATTCTTTTAAATCATCTAGGCGTAAACAACCTAAGGACTTACCAAATACACATCCACAATCAATATGATAGATTTGTTTATTCTTTCCTATGGCAATTTTTCCACGGTATTCATCGCCATAGCGGAAGGTAGGTGTATGGCCTACAATCATTGTCGTATCGTTGAAGGGATTTGCATCTAACCTTATCTTTTCCCATATAAGGGTGTGATGTGGTACAGAGGCGATAACAGTAGTAGGTTTCATATATTCTTCGCTAAGGCCAGCGTGAACTAATAGGAATTTTTTGCCATGAACAGTTAATTCTTTGTAATACGGACAGTTTTCGAGATAAAGTTTAATGTCATAACATTCATGGTAATCTAAGTCCATAAATTGGTCAGAAGTGATGAGTCCTCCATTACGCAATGTCCATCGTAGATAATCATCATCTGCACGTTGTGCGCGAAAATCTCGTTTACAGTCAATCATGTATTGTGCATACTTAATAGCCATACGTCATGATTGCCCATGACGAGGTGCATATTCTTGCTGGAGATAATTTTTTGTAATAACTCCATCGACTTAGGACCACGGTCACAAACATCACCAACAATCCATAGTTCATCATAATCGCTAAAAGAAATCAGATCTAACATCTGCATAAATTCATCGTAGCAACCATGTATATCACTCATTACATATATCGACATCTGTATTAACTCCTAATGCAAATATCATACCACAAACAGGATATAGGGAATGTGGATTATGGTTAGACTTCAATTGTTTTTTCTTCACAATAAGACACAGTTTTGGTATAATATCAACGGCTATTTTTATGAAAGAAGGTATTGAATATGGGAAGAGCGCATGAAGTCCGTGCAGCCTCAATGGCAAAGACTGCTGCAATTAAATCAAAGTTATATTCACGTTTTGGAAAGGAATTATATATCGCTGCCAAGAGTGGTGTTCCTGATCCAGATATGAATCTTTCTTTAAAGAGAAAGATTGCTGAAGCAAAATCCAACCAAGTACCTGCCGATGTTATTAAGAAGAGCAATCGACAAAGCGAAGGGTGGAACAGACGAAAACTATACAGAAGCACGCTATGAAGGATTTGGTCCTGGTAACTCTACGGTCATTGTAGATTGCTTAACAGATAATACAAATCGTTCTATGACAGAAGTTAAGACAGCATTCAATAAGTCAAAGGGTGCTAAGATGGTTAACGCTGGTGGTGTTTCTTACAACTATGAATCAGTTGGTCTATTCGTATTTAACTATGCGGATGAAGACGCAATGCTTGAGGCATTATTAGAAGCTGAGGTTGATGTTACTGACCTTACAATTGAAGATGGTGTGATGACTGTTAAGACAGCGTTCACTGATTTCGGTAAGGCACAGGATGCGATTGAAAAGCTATTGCCAAACATTGAATTTGAAACATGTGAAACAACAATGTTACCAAATGAATATGTGACACTTACAGATCCAGAAGAAATTGAAGCGTTCCATAAGTTAATGGATATGCTCAATGAAGCAGATGATGTAAATAAGGTGTACCATAACGCTATCATTAACGAATAACATGCATGAATACTCTTCCTGATTGGAGGAGTTTTTCTTTTGTTAGGCTTGTGCTACTATGAATGCAGAGGAAATGATATGACGAGAATACTACTTGTGGAAGATGATTTCGCAATTGTTCACTCCTTACAGGAATATCTCAATCTAGAAGGATTTGCTTCTGACCATGCGAGTGGACAAATGAAAGCCGAAGAATTACTAAAGACGAAGCAGTATCAATTGTTGTTGCTGGATGTTTCTTTAAAAGATGGAGATGGCTTTGCGGTATGTGATATGGCACAAAAGATTCAGTTGCCAGTCATCTTTTTAAGTGCGTCTTCAGATGAAGAGACAGTGGTGAAAGGATTGAACATTGGTGCAGATGATTACATCACCAAACCATTTCGTCCTAAGGAGTTGCTCTCTCGTATCAAAAATGTCTTACGTCGTCATGCAGGACATCAAACAATTATCCTTTTAGATGACATACAAGTTGATACAGAAAAGGCTATTGTAAAGAAAAAGGATACTATCATCAATTTATCTGCACTTGAGTACAAGTTATTGACACTTTTTATTGATCATCGTGGCAAACTACTTACAAGAGATCAACTCCTCGATGAGATTTGGAATATTGCTGGTGATTTTGTGAATGATAATACGGTAACGGTATATATTAAACGCTTGCGTGAGAAAATTGAAAATGATCCTACAAATCCCAAGATTATTAAAACAGTGCGTGGACTAGGATATAGGATGGACTGATATGAAGTATTTACGTAATCAAGATGTTCTTCATGAGTTACTAATTTCTTTTGTGATTGGTATTGTATGCATGGTTATCACATATCCATTTTTTGGTGGATATGCATTCCTATTTCTATTCTTGATGCTTGTGCTTGTAGGAATACATTATTATTTCTCTATCAAGCGTTACAAGCAGATTGCACAGTTAAGTTTATCATTAGATAAGGTACTACATGGTAATGCAATCCGTATTGATGAGCAATATGAAGGTGAATTATCTATCCTTAGTGATGAGATATCTAAGATGGTAATTAAACTCAACGAACAAACCGAACTACTACAAAAAGATAAAGTTCGATTAACTAACGCAATCGCGGATATCTTTCATCAGATGCGAACACCACTGACATCAATTAACTTATCGCTAACTGTTTTAAATGATGATCATCTTTCTAATGAGAAAGCACTCTATTATCGTCGAGATATCAAGAAACAGTTAGAGAAATTACAGTGGCTAATTGAAACATTACTGAAGATGTCTAAAATCGATGCGAAGACTGCTATCTTCCATCGACAAGAAATACTAGTAAAAGATATCTTAACAAAGGCAATAGAACCATTCGCAATTCCGATGGAACTAAAAGAACAAAAGTGTATTCTGAACTGTTCAGATGAAAAGATGTTCGTTGATGATCAATGGACAATGGAAGCTTTCAGTAATCTTATCAAGAATGCGATGGAACATACACCAGATGGCGGTACAATTCAACTGAATGTTAGTGAAAATCCATTATACACAGAAGTGATTGTGCAAGATAATGGAGAAGGGATTTTGGAGGAAGATATCCCATACATGTTTGAACGCTTTTATAAGGGTAAAAACGCAAAACCGGAAAGTGTAGGAATTGGGCTAGCTTTTGCCCGCATGATTATCACTGCTCAAAACGGAACCATCAGTGTTAAGAATCATCCAGATGGTGGTGCTTGCTTTACTGTACGTTTCTATAAACAAATTATTTGATCCTGTGAAAACAGGATTTTTTATCTTACAAAATGTCATCATTGTGTCACATTTGCTTTTTATACTGTAAGTATAAGGAGGGCTTTGATATGGAAGTCTTACGCGTCGAACACTTAACAAAAATTTATGGAAAAGGGGAAATGAAGTAAAAGCTCTAGATAATGTTTCATTTACAGTGGAACAAGGTGAGTTTGTGGCAATTATTGGTCCATCAGGATCAGGTAAATCAACAATGCTACATATGCTTGGAGGTGTTGATAAACCAACACGTGGAAAAGTATTTGTAGGTGGACAAGATGTCTATGCACAAAATGAAGAACAACTTGCGGTATTCCGCCGAAGAAAAGTTGGTTTAATTTACCAATTCTATAATTTGATTCCTGTACTAAGTGCAGAAGAGAATATCACATTACCTGTGCTAATGGATGGAAAAGAAGTTAACAAAGAACGCCTTGAAGAGTTATTGAATGTGTTAGGATTACAAGAAAGACGAAAAAATCTACCAAATCAACTTTCTGGTGGTCAACAACAACGTGTATCCATTGGTAGAGCGCTTATGAACGCTCCAGCAATTGTACTTGCGGATGAACCGACTGGTAATCTTGATAGTAAAAATAGCCAAGAGATTGTAGAACTATTAAAGTTATCAAATAAAAAATACCAACAGACCATGATCATCATTACCCACGATGAAAGTATTGCCTTACAGGCAGACCGTATTATCTCAATCGAAGATGGAAAGATAACAAGAGATGAAAGAATCGTGAGGTGTAATCATGAGTATATTTACAAAACTTACACAACGTTATCTTTCCAAGAATAAGACAAGAACGATTGTAACTTTGATAGGTATTATTGTGTCCATGGCTTTATTTACAGCCGTCATTGAAGGTGCATATAGTGGTTATCAGTTCTTAAAGAATCGTGAGATTGCTGTAACGGGTCAGTGGCAAGTCATCATGAATGATGTAAATGAAGAAGGATTACAAGAAGCAAAGACAAACAAGCAGATTGAACAATACGAAAATGTATATACGCTTGGTTGGGCAGAAGTTGCTAATGAGAATGAGGGTAAACCATATCTCCTCGTACAATCTTTAGGAGATATGGAACATGCATTATTCCCAATCAATTTAGTTTCAGGTCGTATGCCTGAAAAGCAAGATGAAATTCTATTGCCAGAAAACTTTATCGCAAACGCAAAAGAGAAGTATCAAGTAGGTGATACGATTACTTTAGAAACAGGACAACGTTTTATAGAGAAAGAACAACTCTCTGAAAATACACCATACCAGGAAAAAGAGAGTTTGAAGAATACAACAAAGCATACATTTACCATTGTTGGTATTATGGAACGTCTACCATTTGAGATTGAAGAGTTTTCTTGTCCTGGCTATACATGCATTACAAATGGTTTTCATACAGATAGTCAGAAACTATTCTTAACAATTCAGTCGCCAAGTAAAATGCAGGAATTCTTAATGCATCAAACAATTTCAGATTCCTATATTCCACATTCGGATTTATTACGTTTTTATGGTACATTTAAAGCAAGTGGGGAACGTTCGGTACTCATCGGTTTAACAACAGTGCTTGTACTACTCATTGCGTACGGTTCTATCTCATTAATTTATAATTCATTTTCAATTTCCATTAGTGAACGTATTCGCCAGTTTGGTATTATGAGGTCTATTGGTGCTTCCAATCGTCAGATTCGTCGTATGGTTCTTTTTGAAGCATTTCTACTCGCAATCATCGGTATTGTTTTGGGTGTTATTGTTGGATGCGTTGGAATCGGTGTTACACTTGCTTGGGTCCAAAATAACTTTATCGTAAATATCGCAAATAAAGTTGGTATGGGTTTGCGTTTAGTGATTAGTCCATTACCAATTCTTATCGCAGTTTTGATATGCCTAGTGACGACGATTGTTGCGGCATATATTCCAGCTTATAAAGCAATTCATAAATCTGCGATAGAGGCAATTCGTCAAAGTGATGAAATTATCATTAAGCCTAATGAAGTAAAAACTTCAAAGCTCACACAGAAATTATTTGGTTTTGCTGGAGTAATGGCTACGAAGAATTTCAAACGTAATAAACGTAAGTATCGTTCAACGATTCTTTCATTAGCGTTAAGTGTCATTTTATTTATCTCTGCCGCATCATTAACACAGTATGTAAATAAGATGTTGCTGATTCAGAGTAGTAATGATCACAAGATGAATGTCATGTACAATGTATACACTGATGAACAAGAAGATGTTTCCCAGCGTTTTAATATGATTAAGGACATATCAGAAATTCAAAATATCGCTATAACCCAGAAATCTTCGATGAAGTCTATATTCAGCGTAATTACATTGCGTCAGAATACTGGACGGCAGAGAACCAACAGTATTTACGCCGTATTAAAGATGCGGTAGGTGTAAATGTCGAACTAGTCTTTGTGGACGATGGTGCATTTGAAAAATTGTGTAAACAAAACAAGATAGATTCCTCCAGTTATTTTGATGAAACTAGTCCGAAGGGTCTACTATACAATCATGTTATCCAACAATTTATTAGAGAAGACAAGGCCATTACACGTGATGTTTCAGTGATAGATACTGACGCAAACAATGTGCCAATGTTTGTTCGCGATTACAAAGAAATAGAAGGGTATACAAGTTTACATGAGCCATATATTAAAGATGGTAAGCAGTATTATCTCTTCTATCCGATAGAGTATATTGAAGAAATGAAAGGCTATGAAAACTTAGACATGCGCAAAGCCAACTCTATCCAGTTGAAGAAATTGATATTGATATTCCACTTGTGGCAGGAGCACAAATTGAAGAGAATCTGTTCACATTAAGTCGTAATACAATGCAGTTGATCTATCCACGAAGTATGGCAACGACATTATTTACAAATACAGATACAAACTATATAAAACGATTATCTAATCCAGAGATTGGTATACAAACAGATAATCATACAATTGTTACACAACAACTTGAAAAGATTAAAAAAGACAATGGTTGGAGTGCAGATAGAATCTATGATTTTGACCGTGAACGTCAAAATAACCGCATGTTTATCTTAGTGATAAATGTATTCTCCTATGGATTCATTCTTCTAATTGGAGTTATATCGATTGCAAATGTATTTAATACCATTTCGACAAACATCATTCTTCGAAGAAAAGAGTTTGCGATGTTACGATCGGTTGGTATGTCTGAAAAGGGCTTCCAAAGAATGCTGAATTATGAGTGTTTGATCTATGGAGGTCGAAGCTTAGCGATTGGTCTTCCGATATCGTTTATCTTTTCATTCTTTATCCATCACGTGATTAATCAAATGGTACAAGTTGATTACTTTATTCCTTATGTCAGTGTACTACTTGCAATCGCTATGGTATTTGTGATTGTGTTTATCACCATGTTGTATACAACAAGAAAGATACGCAGAAATAATGTGATTGAAGAATTACGTATCGAAAATATTTAATTAATCTTTTAGAAGGTACTTTGGTGCCTTCTTTTCAAATGAAAAGAACATTAGATATGTCTAATGTTCTGAAGAGATATAGTGAGCACCACTGATTTCTAATTTTAGTAGGTGTTTTCTTTCTTCACTTGGTAATACACTGGTATAGAGTAGGGTACTACGATATTCCAATGTTCTCCATGGGAATGGTACATCTGCAAATTTACTACAGATACGCATATCTTCCTTACGCATGTCATGGAGCCATTTCTTGCCAGTATCGTTGAAGGCAAGGATGCGTAAGTGGTCAAGTACTGGTAGACGTTGTGCTTCGTATTTTGTTAACTGAACCATCGCTTGTAAGATACTACGGCGAATACGGTTACTGGTATAACGATATGTAGTAGCATCCCTTAAGAAGCCTTCATACGTATCGTTATCTGTAGCACATTTACGTAGGTGATTTTCGATTCCTTCGTTAAATAAGAACAAGTCTTCTAATTGCTTGCGAGAAGAAGTTAATAAGTACGTACGCAAGTAAGGATAGAACTGTTCAGGATAAACCAGCGTACTTTTTTTCAGTATTTCTTCCATTGGTGTAGAACTTGCTAGGCTCTCATTATTTTTGAGTGCTTTACGAATTGCTAGGGCACTTGCATTTTCAGATATCTCAGGACTAAGATAACCACTTGTACGCTGTACAATCACTGGTTGAATATTAGATTCTTTTAGATGCTTTAAATAAGAAACAGCTAAGATATCATTTGGCTCCATGGAACCTGTTAGAAGACTATATGCGCGAGGGAAAGACATCCCTGTCTGCATGCTTTCTCTTAAGTTATCAGGATTAAGAGATGTATCCGCAATCTCTTGTAGGTTTTCTAGATTTGCACACTCACTACCAAAGGAGATATAGTCAACTTTGGCAATCTTTAAAAGTTCCACTGCACCATACGCAAATTTAGAAGCACTTTGAGTTGCGTAAAAATATGGTAGTTCAATCACTAGGTCTACACCATTTTCAATGGCTGCCTTGGCACGTTTCCATTTATCGATAATTGCAGGTTCTCCACGCTGTACAAAATTACCAGACATAACAGCGATAACCATATCACAACCACTCAGTTTTCTTGCTTGTTCGATTTGATAGCGATGTCCATTATGGAATGGATTATACTCCGCTATGATTCCACATACTTTCATTTCTCAAAATTCCTTTACAGTTGATATGATACAATGAAATCAATCAAACAAGAAAGGATATTTCTTTATGACAGAGTTAATTTATAAAATCATTAAACCCGAAACAGAAGTGAAGGCAACACTAGTTTGTGTACATGGTATGCAAGAACATCATGCTCGTTATATTTCCTTTGCAAGAGAATTATCGAAGCAGGGTGTAGCAGTACTGATTTATGACTTGCCAGGTCATGGTGAAGCGTTTAAAGATGAACTAGGCTACTTTGCGGATCAAATGGAGATGAAGTTTTGATTCAATCCGTAGATACGATGGTAAAGAAGTTACATGCAGAATATCCAGATGTACCACACTTCTTATTTGGACATTCGATGGGCTCTATCATTGTTCGTTTATATTTAGAACGTAATGATAACTTTGCGGGTGTAATTCTTTGCGGTGCACCAAATTATCAAGCTGCAGCTGGCTTTGGTAAGAAACTTGCCCAGTTACTAGTCAAGATGAAAGGACCTAAGGCAAAGACAAAACTGTTAACAGCGCTTAGTGTTGGAGCTTTTAGTAAGGCTGTCAAGAATGCAAAGACACCAGTTGACTGGTTGTCTTATAACGAAGAAAACGTAAAAGAATTCTTGAATGATGAATTATGTGGTGTCCCATTTACAGATGCGGCTAACCGTGACTTATTTACAATGGTTGCTCATTTACATCATCCATTTACCGCAAAGAATCCATCTTTACCAATTCTATTTATCAGTGGTGAAGATGACCCATGTACTGGAGGAACGTTAGGATTAGTTGATAGTATTTCGACATTACAGAAGAATGGATATGCAAATATCGAAAATATTACATTCCCGAAAATGCGCCATGAGATTCTCAATGAAAAGGAGAATCATCTTGTAATTGAAAAGATTATTAAATTTATTAACCAGCATCAATAAAAAATTGAAACGAATATTTTCTGAAAGAAAAGGTTAAGAGGGTATCTTCTATCATTTTTTCGCTTTTGGAAGCGTTTTTCGGGGGATATTTGATTGACTTTGAAGTGCGGTTTGTTATAATTTATAAGCGTTAACGAGCGAGGAGACTGCCGTGAAGTGGACAAAAACAGAGTTGCTGCGTGATTTGCAGAATGTAGATTTTGACGAAGATGTAGTAATTGAGAACGATGAACTGAAAAATGACACCGGTATCTTATCTGTTGAAGATGTTCATGTAGAAGGTCACGGTTATATCGACGATGAGGATGATCGCTTCTATGTAGATATGCATATTACAGGTACAATGATTTGTCCGGATGCTATCACAAATGAACCGATTGAAGTCCCTCTCGATGTCGAAAGTCAAGAAACATATGTCTTTGAAGAAACTGATGAAGATGGGGTACGCCTCGTTACCAGTGAAGTCGTTGATCTGATGCCTGCGGTGATAGATGCTATCCTGCTGGAGGTACCACTTCAAGTGACTGAAGCAATAGAAGGTGAATATCCGCATGGCGATGGCTGGCAGATATTTACAGAAGCTGAGTATCAGGAAAGCCGGAAAGATCAATTGGATCCGCGTCTGGCAGGACTGAAGCAATTCAAAAATGAATAGTAGGAGGTGCTAGACAATGGCTGTACAACAGAGAAGAAATTCCAAGACGAGAAAGAACAAGAGAAGAACACATTACAAGTTAAATGTACCTACACTCGTAAAGAATGCTGCAGGTGAATACGTTCGCCCACACCATGAAGGTTCTTACGTTAAGGAAACAACAGAATCCAAATAAGGTTGGAAATGAAGATGCTTAATAGCATCTTTTTCTATTGCTATATCAGAAGTCGTTTGATAAAGTCTATTTGAATTAAGGAGTTTCTATGAGTGTAAGAGCGGAAGTATTAAATATATTAGAGCGTGTATTTCGCCAACATGGGTTTGCGTCTTTACTATTAAGAAAGGCAAATATCTCGAAAGAAGAGATGGGCCTAGCAAGTGAAATCGTGTACGGTACGATACGGAATAAAACACTATTAGAAGAACAGTGGCGTCCATTTACAAAGCATGTTAAACCAAGAGTGTCTGCACTTCTTAATATGAGTGTGTATCAGTTACTCTTTTTGGATAGTATTCCTTCCTATGCCGTCATCTTTGAGGCGGTAGAACTTGCCGGTAAATCGGAGAAGGAGTTTGTAAATGCCGTTCTTCGCAAGGTTCAGACACGTGGTCTAAAAAAATCTGAAGGGAATACGATTGAAGAACTTGCGGTATTAACTTCTCATCCACTTTGGATTTTACAGTTATGGAAGGCTCACTATGGTTTTGAAACAATGAAAGAGATTGCCTTACATAATCAAGAGCCTTCACTTGTATACGGTAGAGTGAATACCTTGAAGTGTAAGAAAACTGAGGTTGCTCAAATGCCGGATGTACGTATGCTAGAGGATGATTGTTTCTTCTATGCAGGTGTTTTACAGAGAACAGAACTATTCTCTAAAGGAATGGTATTAATACAAGATCGACATTCACAAAAAGTAGTACGTAAGCTTGATGTTTTACCTGGTATGCAGGTGTTAGATGCCTGTGCAGCACCAGGGCACTAAAAACGCAACAGATTGCTTGCTTGATGAAGAATCAAGGTAAGATTATCGCTACAGATTTGTATGAAGCTCGCTGTCATTTAATTGATGAATTAATGGATCGTACAGGAGTATCTATTGTTAGTACAAAACAGAATGATGCAACAATCACAGGGAAATTTCCTAAAGAAAGTTTTGATCGTATTTTGATTGATGCGCCATGTTCGGGTCTAGGAGATTTATCACATAAGCCAGAGATTCGTTGGCATCTAGAGCCCACATCAATCGATGAACTTGTACGTACACAAGAAGCAATACTAGATGCGAATGCAGATTACTTACGCGTTGGTGGAATCCTTGTTTATAGTACATGTACGTTAAATCGTAAGGAAAACGAACAACAAATTAAAAAGTTCTTAGCAAAACATTCTGACTATGTCTTGCTAGAAGAAGAGACTTTATTTCCGATGATAAATGATGCCGATGGCTTTTATTACGCAAAATTAAAGCGTAACCAATAGGGATATTTGCGCTTGAAACATTGGATAAGATATCGAGAAATTAGTGTGATTGTGGTAATATATTAACTATGCAAAGTATATATGATTTAAATATGAAGATGGCGACAGATATGCTCGCCGAAAAGGGACAAAAATCTTATCGTGCAAAGCAATTATTCCAATGGCTTTATCGTAAGCGTGTGGGTTCATTCCAAGAAATGACTGATATGCCTGCGAGTCTATTAGAAGAGCTTGCACAGGAATATTCAATTGAACCTGTAAAGGAAATTACACGTCAGGTTGCGCGTGATGGAACTACCAAATATCTTTTCCAGTTAGCGGATGGTTCCTCCGTTGAAACAGTATTGATGCATTTCCATTTTGGAGAAAGTTTATGTGTAACAAGTCAGCTTGGTTGTAATATGGGCTGTACTTTTTGCGCTTCTGGTTTGTTAAAGAAACAGCGTGATTTAACAGCTGGTGAAATTGTTGGACAAGTTATGTTTGTCCAAAAAGAACTTGATAAAATTGGAAAGCGTGTTGATAACGTCGTTATTATGGGTACAGGTGAACCATTTGATAACTATGATAATGTGATGCGTTTCTGCGAAATTATCAATAGTGACTTAGGTCTAGCAATAGGCGCAAGACATATCACAATTAGTACTTGTGGTATTGTTCCACGTATTAAAGATTTTGCTAAGGGTCATTATCAATATAACCTGGCAATCTCTTTACATGCACCAAATGATGAATTACGTCGCAAATTAATGCCTATTGATCAAGCATATCCTTTGGATGTCTTGATGGACGCATTACATGAATATAGTGAAGGTAATAATCGTCGTATTACATTTGAATACATCTTATTGCATGGTGTAAATGATACAGATGTACATGCTATTCAATTAGCGAATTTGATTCGTGGTATGAATGCTTATGTGAATCTCATTCCATATAACCAGGTTGATGAAAACGGATATGTTTCGACGAATGAGAAAGTCGCATTGCATTTTTATGATGTGCTCATGAAACATGGTGTAAAAGCTACCTTGCGTTCTAAACATGGTGATGATATTGATGCGGCTTGTGGTCAGCTTCGCGCAAAACATGAAAGGGTAAACTTTAAACATGAAGTACTATGGAATAACAGATAAAGGATTGGTGCGTAAGAGCAACCAAGATAGTTATGTCATTGCGACAAATGTGGCTGGTGAAGTATTTGCGATTGTCGCAGATGGTATTGGCGGAAATTTAGGTGGGGATATTGCCAGTAGAATGGCAGTAGCCCATTTTTCGCGTGTATTCTCTGAAACAGAACAGTTTCAAAATGCGGATGAAGTGAAACAATGGTTGAATCGTGAAGTGAAAATCTGCAATTCCGCAATCTTCGATTACGGTAAGCAACATGTTGACCTAAAGGGCATGGGTACAACACTATGTGCTGTTTTGATTACGCATATTGGTATCTTTATTGTAAATATTGGAGATTCCCGTGCATATGCTTGGTGGCATGCAGGTAAGATGCAACAGTTAACTGTCGATCATACTTTAGTTAATGACATGTTAATGCATCATGAGATTACACCTGAGGAAGCCAAAACGTTCCCACGTCGTAATGTTTTGACGAATGCTCTAGGTGTTTGGGAAGATGTAAAGTGCGATATTACACATCATATTGAAAAGATGGATGGCATTCTTTTGTGCAGTGATGGTCTGCATGGATACGTACCTGAAAAGACAGTGTTACGGGTTGTGATTGACCCACATAAAGATCCTTCGCTACGTGCACGTAAGTTAATTAAGCTAGCTTTAGAAGCTGGTGGTTTTGATAATACAACAGTCATTTTATTAGACTTTGCTGGAGGCTACACACTATGAACAAAAAGAATGTAGTCGCTAACCGTTATGAAGTTGTACAGCATATTGGTCAAGGTGGTATGGCTGATGTATTTTTGGCTATTGATACTATTTTAAATCGTCATGTCGCAATCAAGATTTTACGCTCTGATCAAAGTACAGATGCGATTAGTATCTTGCGTTTTGAACGTGAAGCACAAGCTGCCACGACTTTAGCACATCCAAATATTGTAGAAATCTATGATGTTGGTGAGTATAAGAATCATCATTATATCGTCATGGAATATGTGGCTGGTAAGACGTTAAAGAAAGTGATTCGCGACCGTGCACCTTTATTGAATCTAGAAGCGGTTGATACGATGAAACAATTAACTTCTGCAGTTGCGGAAGCGCATAAACGCGGCATTATTCATCGTGATATCAAACCACAGAATGTGATTGTTAAGTCTGATGGCTCATTAAAGATTTTGGACTTTGGTATCGCAACTGCCAAGGGTAGTGCACAATTAACACAGGCAAATAATGTTATGGGTTCGGTACATTACTTGGCACCTGAACTTGCCAAGGGTGAACCAGCATCTCCACAATCAGATATCTATGCTTTGGGAATTGTGTTCTATGAGATGTTAACGGGAGATGTTCCTTTTAAGGCTGATCAGGCTGTGCAGATTGCACTACAACATATGAGAGAACCTATGCCAAGTGTACGCAAAGCAAATCCAAATGTTCCACAATCTGTAGAGAATATCATCATTCGTGCAACGGCGAAGAATCCAAGATTGCGATATCAAAGTTGTGATGAAATGTTGAAAGACTTAGAGAAGTGTATGTTGTCAGAACATCAAAATGACAAGCCACTTAGTCTAAATGATCCAATTGATAAGACACCAACGAAACAAGAAAAAGAAGATACAAAAGTAGGAGTGACGAGAAGCACATCTCTTTCACGTGTTGCAAATAAACGCACCAAAATTTATGTCACTGCAATCTTAGTGCTATTTGCAATGTTTGCGGTGATTGCGGGTTTATTTTTAGCAGGAATTCTGCCACCGAAGTCAAGGAATGTTACGGTTCCTAATGTATCAAATATGGATATTACACAAGCAACATCAGCTCTAGAGAATCAAGACCTTGAAGTTGATACGGATAATATTACATATCAATTATCGAAAGATAGTATTGAAGGGGTTGTCATTGGCACAGAGCCTGCTAGCTCTAGTGAGGTAGAGCGTCATTCAAAAGTGAAACTCATCGTATCTAGTGGTGTTGGCGAAGAGATGCCAAATTATGTTGGAAAAAAATATTGACGATGTAAAGGCGTCACTTCCTTCTTCGATTCATTTGATTGAGAAAGAAGAGCAGAGTGATAAGAAACCGGGAACGATTATTCGTCAAGAAGGTGTTGCGGCTGGTGATTTATATGATACTGCTGGTGAAACAGATGTGACACTATACTACGTACCATATGTAAAAAGTTACAATTCCAGCAGATATCATTGGTAAACCGATTGAAGAAGCAACATCACAACTAGAAGCGATGGGAGTAACTGTTGTACGTGCACACCGTGATACATCCGCATTATCACAAAGTGAAATCGATAAAAATCAAAGTTGGTACAGTCATTGAGACAATGCCAGCTGCAGGTAGCGAATATACACAAAAAAAGGATAGTTATGTCACATTATACTTTTACTAAGGAGTGCCTATGATTGCACGAATCACGAAAATCGTATCGAAGAATTATCGTATCTTAACTTCTGACAAGAAATATTATGATGCGATTGTCATGGGTAAAGTGCGTCGCCAAGATGCGCCTGTTGCGGGAGATTTGGTAGAGTGTGAAGAAATCGATGGTCGCTATGTGATTCAAAAAATCATGCCACGAACCAATCGATTGATTCGACCGGCAGTAGCCAATGTTGACCAAGCACTCATTGTGATGAGTGTAAAAGATCCTGATTTTTCAACTGCGTTAATTGATCGTCTAAGTATTCTAATCATGCACGCAGGCGTTGAACCTGTATTGATTATTACAAAATGTGATTTAGGTTTTAGCCAAGAAGTAGAAGAGAAAATTCAAGCATATGAAAATGGTGCGATGAAAGTGATTCGTACTGCAAAGGGCAGTTTAGATCCTTCTATTGCAGGTCTTTTGACAAATAAGATTTCGGTATTAACTGGTCAAAGTGGAGCTGGTAAGAGTACGTTGTTAAACCAATTAGAACCATCGTTCCATCTTGCAACACAAGAGATTTCTAAGGCACTTGGAAGAGGTAAACATACCACAAGACATAATGAATTACATGAGGTTGCAGGGGGACTTGTAGCAGATACACCGGGCTTTAGTTCCCTGGATTTTTCGCATATTCAAGCTAATGAATTAGCTGAATATGTACCAGACTTTGTGCCATACCTACATGATTGCCGCTTCAATGATTGTGTTCATCAAAATGAACCAGGTTGTAAAATTAAAGAAGCGGTAGAAGCAGGAAAAATATCCAAAGAACGCTATGAAAACTATCTAAGCGTTTTACAGATGATTCAAGAGAAGGAGAAATACTTATGATTGTTGCACCATCCGTATTATCTTTAGATTACAGTCATATGACTGAACAATGTGAACTACTGAAATTCTTCCAAGGCAGAGTGGATGCACTTTGATGTCATGGATGGACACTTTGTAAAGAACTTAACATTTGGACCAGATATTTTAAAGGGATTTGTAAAACTATCACCATTATTTAAAGATGTTCACTTAATGGTTACCAATCCCAAGATGTTCTCCGATGTATTTATGAATGCTGGTGCAGATCAGATTACCTTCCACGTTGAAACAATCTACGACAAAGAAGAAATCAAAGCACTTGCAAAACATATCCACGAACAAGGAAAGAAAGTTGGACTTACACTAAAGCCACAGACACCAATTGAAGTATTAAAACCATTCTTGCATGATTTTGACTTATTCCTAATTATGAGTGTAGAACCAGGTTTTGGGGGTCAGAAGTTTATGCCAGAGGCATTAGAACGTATTCGTACACTACGTACATGGTTGAACGAAGAGGGTCTTGATACACATATTGAAGTTGATGGTGGTATCAATGAAGAAACAGGTGCGTTATGCGCTGAAGCTGGAGCGGATGTACTTGTGGCTGGCTCGTATGTCTTTAAGAATGATATCCACGAAGTATGTGAGAAATTATGGAAACTTCAGTAGCCATCATCTTAAAGCGTTGTGAATCGATTCCGACTGCTGAGAATTACATTGGTGTAGATAAAGGCGCATTAACACTTGCTAGAAATGGTAAGAGAATGTTACTGGCGATTGGTGATTTTGATTCTGTGGAAGAAAGTGATTTATCTTGCATCAAGGATTATAGTGATACATTCATTCAACTAAATCCTATCAAAGATGATACCGATAGTGAGGCAGCAGTTATGTATGCCATTGAGAAGGGATATCAAAAAATCCACCTCTATGGTGGACTTGGTGGAAGACTGGATCATGCGATGATTAATTTACGGTTGGTATCACGTTTTCCTGAAACTGTATATCTCCATGATGAGAATAACTATATTTATTCTCTTGGTGAGGGTATACATTCTATTGAAAAACATGACTATACATATATCTCGTTCTTTACCGAAGATGAATCAATTATCACTTTGGAAGGAATGAAATATCCATTAAGTAATCAAAAACTTACCAATAAAGATACCTATACCACTTCTAATGAGATTTTAGAAGATAAAGGTATCATCACTGTGCATGCAGGCAAAGTAACTGTAATACAATCAAAGACGCATAAAAAAATTTCCCTTCGGGGAATTCTTTTTTCATATAACCGGCGATTACTCAGCAGCTTTAGCCTTAGCTCCTGCCTTTAATGTCTTTAATGCGCGAGCTGAGATCTTAACTGTCTGTGGCTTGCCATCAACGATCATGTGAACCTTTTGTAAGTTCACATTCCACTTACGACGAGTAGCACGTAGGGAGTGGGAACGTCTGTTTCCTGACATTGCTTTCTTACCGGATACAGCACATACTCTGGACATACCATAACCTCCTTTACTTATAATTTGCTTACAAAAGATATCATAGATTACTTGTAAATGCAACCAAAAAAGTAGTAGTTAGATTCTGTTTTTTTCAAAGATTCCTATAGAAGATGCAGAAATGAATTATGTAAATTCTATGAAAAATAGGCTGTTTATGGGTGGTAATCGACTACATTTTGAAATGTAAATGTGATAAAATACGAATATAACTGAAAGGAGACTTCACGGTGACAGATAAACAGATTTATGCAGCAATTGAAGCTGCTGACCATGAGGTTCGATTAGTAATTGGTGAGTTTTTCAACACCAGATTTAATATTATAAAGGTTGAAAGAGTACCATGTAGCGGACTCTCTTATAATGGCATTACAGACCAACAGGCTTTGATTGGTTCCATCAAGCAAGCAGCAGCGTCTGCTAAAAAGATGGTTGGTGCTAGTGTACAACAGGTGATTCTTGCAATCCCTGCATTTAATTTAAAGCGTATCTCTTTGAAATCAACAGTTGATATTGAAGGTATTGATGGTACAGTAACAATTCAAGATGTACGTAATGCAATTAAGAAGGCTGAAGCAGTAAATATCGGTAATGACAGTGCTTTGATTCAGACGGTATGCGTTAAGTATACAGTGAATGGTATGACAACACGTCGTATTCCTCTTGGAGAAAAGTGCTCTCAGTTGATTGTTGATATTGACTTATTGTGTGCAGATCGTAAATTTGCCTATGAATTAGTGAGCTGTGTGGAGAAAGCTGGTCTAAAAGTAATGGATATCTTTGCGGATATCTACGCTGTCGGTAAAGAGGCTGCTTTATTTGAACAGTCTGTTGATCGTCAAGTGATTGTCTTAAAGGTAGAACGCGATGCGACAACATTAGGTCTTCTTTATAAGGGAAGATTTGCGGCATCTACAATCTTGCCTATGGGACTTGGAAATATCGCAAACGCAGCTGTTGAAAAATATGGCATTAATATGAAGAATGCAATTGAGTTAATCAAGTATAGTGCAAGACTTGATCAGACGGTTTGCTCTTCAAATATCATCCATATTTGGAATGATAATGGTGAAAATAAAACCATCAGTGAACAGGAGCTAGTTGACTGCATTAGACCTAATATTGAAACATGGTTGAATGCAATTACAGAAACTTGCGAAGGAATCTTGCAAGCAGGTGAAACAACTGTTATTATTACTGGTGAAGGTGGCGAAACTGAAGGCTTAGAAAACCTTTTAAGCAAGCGCCTAAATGTAGAAGTTAGAGATTATATTCCGGAAACATTAGGGGGAAGAAACGCAGCATTAACCGCATGTCTCGGATTGTTCTATGCCTACCAAGATAGATTACCTATTATCGGTCAGACTGAAAACAGCTTAGATCTTGATGCTTTTATCAAACGTATCCTACCGCGACAGAAAGGTAGAGACTACGAAAGAAGATACCTTGACAAATAAACTCAAGGGATTGTTTCTCGATGGAAAGAAATAAATTGGAGAGGTAAACGTTATGGCAGAATTAACTTACAACCAGGTAGCAAAAATCAAGGTATTTGGTGTCGGCGGAGCAGGTAGCAACGCTGTAAACCGCATGGTACAGGAAGGCGTTCAGGGTGTTGAATTCTATATCGCTAATACTGATCTTCAGGCAATGGATATTTCTCCAGTTGCGAATAAGATTCAGTTAGGTAAAGAAGGTCTTGGTGCTGGTGGTAACCCAGACAATGGACGTAAAGCAGCTGTAGAAAGCGAAGACGCTATCCGTAAATCTATGGAAGGTGCCGACATGGTATTCCTTACAGCAGGTATGGGTGGAGGAACTGGTACAGGTGCAGCTCCATTATTCGCAAAGATTGCTAAGGAACTTGGATGCTTAACAGTAGGTATTGTTACAAAGCCATTCAATTTCGAAGGTAAGAGAAGAGAAAGAAATGCTGAGCAGGGTCTTGAACAGCTCAAAGAGTATGTAGACTCATTGATCATCATTTCTAATAATAAAGTATTAGAAGTAATCGGACATATTCCATTCCAGGATGCGTTTAAGGAAGCAGATAATATCTTACGTCAAGGCGTACAGACAATTACTGACTTGATTGCTGTTCCTGCAATGATTAACTTGGACTTTGCAGATATTAAGAGTGTTATGGAAGGTCAAGGTTCCGCATTATTTGGTATCGGTATGGCTGATGGCGATGACAAGGCTAGAGAAGCTGCTGCACGCGCTATTCAATCTCCATTACTAGAAGCACAGATTGCAGGTGCCAAGAGTGCCATTATCAACGTTACTGGTGGTACAAGCATGTCCGCATTTGATGCATCTGAAGCAGTTGACTTCATCCGTGAAGCAGCTGGTAATGATATTGATATTATCTTCGGTGTAGCTATTAATGATAAGATTGGCGATGCAATTATCGTTTCTGTTATCGCTACAGGTTTCGAATTGTCTGAACCTAAGAAGGAAGAAGAAAAGAAGGTTGCTCCTTCTACAAAGCCAGCAAGTGGTGTTTCATTACAGAATGATGACTCTGCTGTATTTGGTTCTTCATCTTCTGATGCAAGTGACAGTATTCCTGGTTTCTTTAGAAGAGGTTAATTTAAGAGGGCTTATGTCCTCTTTTTTTATATCTATCATAAAGGGGAGGTAGTTATGCAGTACAATCATCATGTATCCGTAAGTGGTTTAATTGTGAATGAAAATGACGAAGTATTACTTGTCAAAAATGCATTCCGTGGGTGGGAGTGTCCAACAGGATTTGTGGCAGAACACGAATCGCTACAAAATGCCTTAGAAAGAATTATCTTTGATGAGACAGGTGTGAATATCACGATTCTTGATCTTGTTGGTATCAACAAAGACCTAACATTTAATAATGTTAATGTGGACTTTATCTGTAAGTATGAAAGTGGAGAACTTATAGCTAGTGGCAGTAGTCAAGAAGTTAAGTGGGTCAATAAAATGGATGCTAAACTCATGGTAAAAGATGCACTTGTACATGAAATGCTTCAAAACATGCTTTACTATCGTGGAAGAGTAGGTTGTTGGAACTTCAAAAAGAATCCATTTGAAATGATTGAAAAAGATGTTTATCCAAAGTTTTAAAAATTGATGAAAGATTAGATTTTACAGTCGCATACTCGCTATGCGACTTTTCATATACTTTTCAAAAAGGTAGGAAATGTTATTCGATATAATGATAATGAAAGGTGGGTTTCGATATGGCATCTGGTGTAAAAGTTAATAAAAATGAATCAGCGATGGCATCTTTACAGAAACGATTACCGCATTGGATCCATCATACACGTGTTGATGAAAGTAATGTAAATGGAATGGTCTATTTACCGAAGTGTGATTGTTCGGAATGTGGATATACTGTAAGTTTTGAAAAGCCTATTTGTCCTCATTGTCATGTGAAGATGAACGTCTTTCAAAAGAAATAAATCTGATACATTTTCATGCTTTATTGCATGATTTTTCACTATTGTGGTATAATTCCAACATTAGTAAGAAAGGTGAGTGTTTATTTTGGAGGGTTCATCAGTTCCGCCGGAAGGCAATATATGTATTAAAAATGACAAATGAAAGTGAGATCCGCATATGAATCAAGCAGGACAGTATATTCTAGCGATTATTGTGCTTGTTTTCTTTTCGGGTCTTTTTTCGGCTATAGAAACAGCATATTCCGTAGCGAGTAAGATTCGCTTAAAGAATATGTATAGTGATGGTGAGGAAAAAGCAGGTGAAGTATTAAAAGTTCTTGAAAACTTTGATCGCTTTTTAGTCACAGCGTTAATTGGTAATAATGTTGTTAATATTATTACAGCGACTGTAGGTACATTGTTATTTACAATGTGGGTTGGTACAAATGGCCCAACTGTATCAACGGCAGTTATTACAATCCTAGTATTGGTCTTTGGTGAAATCACACCGAAGTCACTTGCAAAGCAATTTCCAGAAAAGGTTGCGATGTATACAGTTGGATTTGTAAAGTTTGTACAAGTATTATTAACACCAATTACATGGTTGATGTTAGGTTGGCAATGGATTGTAAGTAAGGTGATTCATATTGAAGAAGATGATTCCGATATCGCAGATGAATTAATTACGATGGTAGATGAGGCAGAAAAGGATGGGGACCTAGAAGAACATGAGTCTGACTTGATTTCTGCAGCGATTGAGTTTAATGATCTTGAAGTTATGGATGTATTTACACCGCGTGTTGATATTATTGCGGTAGATATAAATGATCCAATTGAGAAGATTGAAGAAGTATATCGTCTGAATTCTTATTCACGTTTACCTGTGTATGAGTCTTCAATTGACCATATCATTGGTGTCATTCATGAAAAGGATTTTTATGAGTTGATTTATCGCAATCAAACATCTTTACGTAAGATTGTTAAACCAGTTGTTTATACAAGTCCAAACACAAAGATTTCTCAATTGTTAAAGAAGCTTCAAACAAATAAGACTCATATGGCGGTTGTCCTAGATGAATTTGGTGGTACAGACGGTATTATTACTGTCGAAGATATTATCGAAGAACTCGTGGGTGAAATTTGGGATGAACACGATATTGTCGAAGAATTCTATACAAAAATCAATGATACAACGTACCTCATTAAAGGTGATGCAGAAGTGGATGATATGTTTGATCGTTTCGACATCGAAGATGATGATGAAGATGAAGGATATATCTCTGTCTCTGGTTGGGTGATTTATCGTCTTGGTCACATTCCTGAAGTTGGAGAGTCATTTGATTATAAGAATCTGCACGTCACAGTAACAGAGGCAGACCAAAGAACTGTGTTACAGGTTAAAGTAACAATTCAAGAAACAGAAACAGAGAAAGAAGACGAGTAATTCGTTTTCTTTTCGATTATGGGAGGAGTTATGCAACAATACTTCAGTGATACACCACTTGTGGTTGGTCAAGAATACATCTTTAATAAGGATCAAGCGCATCATGCTAAGAATGTTGTTCGTTTACATCATGAAAAGATTCGATTGGTTTATGATGGAATTGGGTATTTTGCGGATGCCTATAACAAGGGTAAGGACTTTGTTGCGATGGTCTTAGAGGAAGATGAGCGTATCAATGAGATTGGTGTTGAAGTAACACTTGCGATGGGACTTATCCGTAAGGAGAAGTTTGAACTTGTATTACAGAAGGCTTGTGAACTTGGAGTAACACGTATTGTACCGTTTGAGTCTATGCGTTGTGTTGTGCGTGCTAAGAAAGAAAAAGAAGATAAGCAACAAGCACGTCGAATTGATATTCTCCAAGAAGCGGCAGAACAATGTAAACGAAATCGTATTCCGGAAATTACGCCAATCGTGCAACTAAAAAGATTTAGTGAATTATCGTTCTGATGTTAATGTTTTTGCCTTATGAAAAATGCATACTCTAAATCAAAAATTTATGACAGAAGTACTTTTCACCAGGGACAATCTGTCACATTTGTGATAGGACCAGAAGGTGGCTTTGCGCCAGAGGAAGTAGAGTTTTTAAAGCAGAATGGTTTTGAAGCCATTACATTAGGGAAACGTATTCTAAGAGCAGAAACGGCAGCGATGTATGCATGTGCTGTTATTAGTGAACAAAATGAAGCACATGAGAATATGCTTTAATAAAGGGTAAGATAAATGAAATTGACAGATTTTTTTGAAAACGTACCGGATATTGAAATTAAGAGTTTGATGGATGATAGTCGTAAGAAACGTCCAGACTCAATCTTTTTCTGTGTTAAAGGACTTGTTAATGATGGTCATGAACATATCGATGAAGCGATTGCAAATGGCGCAATTGTCATTGTACATAGTGAGCCATTAGAAAAGATAAATCCTGATGTTACATACATCAAGGTGAAGAATGTCGTACATGTCTTTAATCAAGTTGCAGATAGTTTCTATGATTATCCTAGCCATCATATGACGATGTATGGTGTAACTGGTACAAATGGTAAGTCATCTGTAGCTTGGATTATTCGTAATATCTTGAATCAAATTGAACCAAGTGCATATGTTGGCACAATTTCCATTGAATATAACAATGTAAAACTACCACCACTTGTCGCATCACCAAATATTGATGAAGTACACGGTATCTTGCGAGATATGGTAGATGCAGGAATTAAAAACTGTGCATATGAGGCTTCTTCTATCGCAATCGATCAGGGAAGATTGGATGCGATAGACTTTGATGTCGCAATCTTTACAAACCTGACGCATGATCACTTAGATTATCATGGTACGATGACAAACTATTTTAATGCGAAAAAGAAATTGTTTGATCAGTTGAAAGAAGAAGCGATAGCGATTGTAAATGTTGATGATCCAAGCGGTATGAAGATTGTACAAGATACACAAGCGAAGGTATTCACGTATGGTATTGACCATGAGGCTGATTATCGTGTTACAGATTATCATCTATTGAAAGATAGTACACGTTTTACTTTGCATGTAAATGATCAGGACTATCGCTTAGAGTCAAATCTCATTGCACGTTTTAATATCTATAACCTTGTAGCTGCGATTGCGGCAATACATCAAAAGGGTGTATCCATGGATGATATTGCAGGTTATATTCAGCACTTAAACCAAGTTGAAGGAAGAATGGAACGTATTCAAGATGGTCAACCGTTTAATCTTATTGTAGACTTCGCACATACTGCAGATGGTATTGAAAGGTATGTCAATACGCATCTTCCATTACACCAAAGGATTGTCGTATCATTGCGATTACAGGTAGTGCAGGTAAGCGTGACACAGCGAAGCGTCCAATATTCGGTGAGATATTAGACCGCTATTGTGATATGATTATCCTAACGGAAGATGACTCACGTGGTGAAAGTGTACGTGAAATTGCAGAAGATATTGCCAAAGGTATACATCATAAGAATTATGTGATTATCGAAGATCGCTATGATGCGATTCGACAGTCAGTTGAACTATGCTCAGAAGGAGATACTATTTTAGTGTTAGGAAAAGGCAATGAAAAGTTCATGGCTCGTGAATTTGGACGTGAGCCCTATGAAGGTGATGATGTCATCTGCCATGAAGTATTGAAGAAATATTATTTTGGTGATGAAGGAGGATTAGATGAAACCGAGTAAGTATATCGACCATACAATTTTAAAACCTAACGCAACAAGTGATCAGATTATAAAGTTGTGTGAAGAAGCTGTCGCAAATGATTTTGCGTCTGTATGTATCAACCCATGTTGGATTCCAACAGCTAAGGCTGCCTTAGCAGGATCTGATGTAAAACTATGTGTCGTTGTGGGCTTTCCATTAGGTGCAATGACAACTGAAGCAAAAGTCTTTGAGACAAAAGACGCAATCGAAAAGGGCGCACAAGAAGTTGATATGGTCATCAATGTTGGTAAATTAAAAGACCACGATGATATTTATGTGACTAACGAGATTCGTCAAATTAAGAATGCATGCGGTAATATTACACTCAAGGTAATTATTGAAACATGTCTTTTAACAGATGAAGAAAAGGTACGTGCTTGTAAGGATGCGGAAGCAGCTGGTGCTGACTTTGTGAAGACATCTACCGGTTTTTCAACTGGTGGAGCAACAGTTGAAGATGTAAAACTTATGAAGGAAACTGTTGGTGATCGCTTAAAGGTAAAAGCTTCTGGTGGTATTCGTACAAAAGAAGACTTTAAGGCTATGATTGAAGCAGGTGCTAATCGTATTGGTGCCTCCGCAGGCGTTGAATTAATTAAGGAATAATTTCTATTCACAAAGTTAATAAACATAAAGGCAGATATTTTTCTGATTGCGAATATATCTGCTTTTTTTGATAGGAAATTATATATCGTAATTACGCAAAAAAACCTGTGTAATAATCGTATAAATATCTTGCAATGGTGTAATGGATTTGGTATGATACTAATGCTTTATAAAAGAGAAAGGGGGTTAGGAATGTCTAGAGTCGTCCTCAAAGAAAAATGAGAATTTGGATGATGCGCTACGCCGTTTCAAGCGTCAGGTATCCTGCATGGAACCCTCGCCGAAGCTCGTAAGAGAGTACTACGTTAAGCCTGGTGTTAAGAGAAAGCTTAAGATCGAAGCTGCTCGTAAAGCGAGAAGAAGAGGAAAAATAAGGAGTGCGTAAGCATTTCTTTTTATATTTTTTTACTATCTTGATTTGAGTTTGTTATAATTAACTTGCGACTAGTATTGAACCATAAATTATAATTTATTTAGGAAAAAGGTGAATAATCATGTCTAAGAATGACTCAAATTTTCAGGTAAAGTTTATGTCTTTTATGTTTAAAGGCAAGGAAATTTTCAAACCTTTAAACACAGGTTTTATTGATGATAGAGTAAGTTGTATCCGAGAGTATGTCGCAAATATCTATTTCTATACTAAAGATGGTCATACGATTATGATTGATGCTGGCTATAACTATGATCGACTTGCAGAGAAGATGCAGTGGCTTGGTATCAATTCAAAGGATATTAAAGAGATTCTTGTTACACATCAGGATACTGACCATGTAGGCGCTATTGAACAAGGTAGCGATGAACTTTTTAGAGATGCGACAATCTATATTGGAAATATCGAAAATGAATATCTAGAAGGTCGTAAGCATCGTAAAGTTTTCTGGGGTTTAACAACATTACCACAGGTCATTATTGATAATCCTAAGATACTCATTGAAGATGGGCAGATATTCTACATTGGTAATATTAAGATTGAAGCGTTTTTAGTACCTGGGCATACCTGGGGACATCTAGTATATCTTGTTGATGATTGTTATCTATTTACTGGAGATACGCTTTGGCTTGGGGCAGATGGAGGTTATGCATTCTTAAATACACTTGCGGAAGACCGTAAGCTTCAATGTCAATCGTTACAGAGACTTAAAGAAATACTTGTAAAACGTAATCTACAGTTAAAGATCATTACGGGTCATACAGGGTGGACAGATGACTTTGACTTTGCATTTGCACATATTGATGAAATTTGTAATTCAATGAGACGAAAGCCGAAAGTACATGACCCTAAGGCACCATATGATGGGTTTGATGAAAGTGAAGATACAGAAGAAAACGCAAGAAGTGGCTATCTTGCGCAGTGTTATAAAGCAATATAAATAACCTCCGAATATCGGAGGTTATTTATCTAATAATTCGTTTAATCGTGTTTTATATTCTTCGATTTGTGCTTCTGTTATTTGTACTGTATGTGCATCGTAATCAAGACTTAACATGGAGTCTATCACTTTACCATCACGAATCACAGCTACATATGGAACATAAATCTTATTTGTACCATCACCTGAGACATCACCAAGTAGCTCTTGGAGTTTAACATAGGTCGGATTATTTTCGTTGCGTAGATCACTTTCTTTTGTATTTTCTGGACGTACATTAACATACTTGATCTTAACATTCTTTTGGATTGCAACATCGTTTAAGATAGGCATTAAATCTTGACACCATGGACAATCACGGAAACCGAGGAATACGATGTGACTTTCTTTATTTTCAATATAGGAAACGACATCTTCCATTGTAGCCTTTTCAAATGGAGTGTTTTTGGCGGCTAGTAAATCTTCGTAGAGTTTAGCTTCGTCTTCGCTAGATTCACATTCCGCAAAGACTGCACAACCACCAGAATTCTCGCTTGTGCTTGTGTTACTTGTATTGGAAGTATTTGATGTTTGAATGGTCTGTTTTGTGCATCCAGCTAATAACATCAAACTTAATAGAATCGCTATTCTTTTTTTCATTTAGAAGACTCCTTTTGTATTACAGTAGTTTAACATAAAACCAAACTGAGCGTAAAACATTTTCAACTATGGCGATACCTGTTAAAAATATTGTTACTAAGGAGACATTATTTTGGAAAAATATAAAAATCAATTCACTTAGAGGGAATGAAAGAGCAGATTGCGATGAATATCATTGGTAATCATGATAGAAATCTAATTGTTTTAAGTTCGCAATTTGAAAAAGATATTTCTTATCGAGATAATACATTTTTTGTTAGAAATTGTAGTGATGAAGAACTGCTACTAATTCAACGTATTTTAACAGCACTTATGACACTTGCGGAACAGAACAAAGTCATTAGTGAACAAGATGTTATTTATGCAAGTCGCTTACTAGCGAAAGAGCAGACAATTGATTTTTCGCAAATGAGTTCTGAAATCATTGGTAGAACAATGAGTGGAAAGGTAATTGTGCCTAAGACGTTAGGACAGTATGCCTTTGCGAAAGCAATGGATAACGCAGCTGTGGTATTTGCGATAGGACCTGCAGGTACTGGTAAAACATTCTTGGCGGTTACCAAAGCTGTGAGTGCTTTGAAAAAAGGCGACGTAAAACGAATCGTTCTAACACGTCCTGCTGTAGAGGCGGGAGAAAGCTTAGGGTTTCTACCTGGTGATTTAAAGGAGAAGGTTGATCCATACTTAACACCTCTATATGATGCGTTACATAACATGTTGGGGAATGAACAGACAGAGAAGTTGATTGAAAGGGTACAATTGAGATTGCGCCACTTGCGTATATGCGTGGTCGAACGCTAGATGATGCATATGTCATCTTGGATGAAGCACAAAATACAACTGCATCACAGATGAAGATGTTTCTAACAAGACTTGGTTTTGGATCTCATATGATTATCACTGGTGACGTTACTCAGATTGACTTAAATCATAACCAGACTAGCGGTCTAATTGAGGCTACTCGTATCTTAGATGGTTTAAGCGAAATTAAAATTATGGAATTAAGTGCGGACGATGTCGTACGTCATCCTATTGTACAGAAGATTATTGAACGCTACAGCAAAGAAGATGAACAAAGACGTAAATTGTCTTTAAAGAAGTGAGGTTTATATGGAAATCACATATATCAATAAAACGAACCAAGATATGCATGCATATGAAAAATTCTTCCAGTCAATCGCAAAGCGTACAGAGAAAGAGCTAAAGCTAGCAAACGATTTAGAAATCAGTGTTACGTTTGTTCGCTCTCGTACGATTCATATTATCAACCGTGATTATCGTGGGATTGATCGGCCAACAGATGTTATTAGTTTTGCGATTCGTGATGGTTTAGAAGATTTCATCCCAGATGAAGAAAAAGACTTAGGCGACCTTTTTATTAATATTGATTATGCAAGAAAACAGGCGAGAGAATATGGTCACTCCAAAAAACGTGAATTGGGATTCTTATTCACGCATGGACTTCTGCATTGCTTGGGCTATGATCATATGAATCCAGAAGATGAAAAGAAGATGTTTGCCTTACAGGATAGGATCTTAGATCCGATTATTAGTCGCAATGATAAATAAGTTCTATGTAGCATTTGTAGGTCTTGTTTCTTCGCTTAAAGATAGAAGTATACAGATACAGTATGTTCTTGCGATACTGGCATGTATTGCGGCATGGATGATTGGTTGTACTTATTATGAGTGGCTTGCAGTACTTCTTTGTATTGGACTTGTAATCGTAGCCGAAATCTTAAATACATGTATTGAAAAACTATGTGATTTATATTCAACAGAAAAAAATGAAAAGATTAAGTATATTAAAGACTTAGCTGCTGGGGGTGTACTATTTGCGTCGCTCATTGCGCTAACTGTTGGTATCTTGATTTTTGTTCATCATCTGTTTTAAAGGGGGTTATTATGACACGTGAAGAATTAATTGAAGAAGCATTTAAAGCAATGGAAAATAGTTACGCTCCATATTCTAATTATCATGTAGGAGCAGCTGTTCTAACCAAAGATGGAAAAGTATTCTGGGGAGCAAATATTGAGAATGCTTCTTTTGGAGCTACCAATTGTGGTGAGCGTTCCGCAATCTTTGCGGCCTACTCCAACGGGTATCGTAAAGATACGATTGAAGCACTTGCAATTGTAAGTGATGGTGATCGTATTGCGGCACCATGTGGAATTTGTCGTCAGGTATTAAGTGAACTTATTACTGGTGATACACCAATCTATTTATCAAATCGTAAAGATGAGATAGATACATGCATGAATGATTTATTGCCTTACCAGTTTACAACAGAGGATGTATGTCGATGAGAAGCGGTTTTGTTGCGTTAGCAGGTAGACCCAACGCTGGAAAAAGTACTTTAATCAATTCCTTGATTGGTGAAAAGGTAGCTATCGTATCTAGCAAGCCTCAGACAACACGATCTGAGATTCGTGGGATTTATACAGATGAAAACTGCCAGATTATCTTTACAGACACACCTGGTATTCATAAGCCTAAATTCCGTTTGGAATCACGGATGAATAAAGAAGCTGCAGATGTCATTCAGGGTGTGGATTTAATCTATCTTGTTGTGGATGCGAGTGTTCCGTACGCAAAAGGTGATGAGTTTGTTTTAAACATGGTTAAAAATACAGGCTTACCAGTATTTTTGATTTTGAATAAGATGGACAAGATGAAGCCTGAGAAGATTGTGAAAGTAATTCAACAATGGCAAGAACGTTATGAATTTGCGGAATATTTTCCATTATCTGCAAAATTTGGACGTTCCTTTGAAGATCTCATCAAGACAACAAGTAAATACCTTCCAGAAGGTGACTTACTATATCCTGCAGAGATGACGAGCGATGGTGCTGAAAACTTCCGTATTGCGGAGTTAATCCGTGAAAAGATTCTTACCCAAACAGAAGATGAAGTACTCATGCGGCTGCAGTTCTTATCGAAAAATAAAGGAATTCAAAAAGGACAAGGTTTATATCCAAGCAATGATACTTGTAGAACGTGATAGCCAAAAAGGTATCATGATTGGCAAGCAAGGACAGATGCTAAAGAAGATTGGTTCTTTAGCACGTGAAGATATTGAAAAATTACTGGGTAAGAAAGTATTCTTGGAATTGTTTGTACGCGTAGAAAGCGAATGGCGCTCTCGCGATGCCCGTATTACTGAATATGGATATGGCGGGGCAAGTCGAGATGAATGATCGTATCACTGGTTTTTGTATTAAAGCAGAGTGACTATCGTGAGGCAGATGTGATACTGAGTGTACTTACAAAAAGAGTATGGAAAGTTATCCTTTTGTAGCACAGGGTGTACGCAAGATGACTAGCAAAAATGCTGGTTCTATCATGCCTTATACAAAAACAGAAATCTTATTCGATTATAATGAGACTAAGAGTATCTTTCGTTTAAAGAATGCACGTTGTAAGGAGTATTATCGCTCCATGCATGAAGATATCAATACCTCTAGTGCAGCTGCAGTTGCGGCTGAACTTATTGACGTATTAACACTACAAGCAAGTAGTGATATGTCAAACAGCATTGAGTATGCATTCTTGGATATTGTTTTTTCAAAGCTAGATGAAGGCTATGATCCAACACTTGTTTTATCACTGCTATTTGTGGATATGTTAGACCTTGCAGGGTTATTACCAGATGTGGATGCGTGCGTCACTTGTGGAAATACCCATGTCGTTACGGTAAGTCCGAAGGATGGAGGTTTCTTGTGCCAAGAACATGCAGAAGAACATCATATTCCATTTATGAAGACGGAAGACTTGAGACGTTTCCGCTTATTATGCAAAGCAGGACTAGAGAAAATCGATATCGTTAACAAGTATATCGAAGGGGATATGAAAGACTTACAATACTTGGTAGATATTCTGTATCTCCATGCGGATATACAGTTGAAGTCAATGAAGTTTTATTTGCATCTACATACGATTGTATAGTCAAGATATACGTGATGAATACTTTCGTTTTCTACTAAATACGCAACATAGTTAAAGACTGAGAGAGATTTAGACTCTCTCTTTTTTAGGGTGAAGTATCGCGTGAGATAGTATTACAACACTTTTTTACGTTGTGACGTATACTTAAAAAGTGAGGTGAAAATGATGGAAAAGAAAACGATAGATTTATCAAAGAGTGTATATGACATTGTAAATGCAAATCCTGAAGTGAAGGATATTATGTGTGAACTTGGTTTTACAGAAATAGTTAAGCCAATCATGTTAAACACAATGGGTAAGATGATGACTATCCCAAAAGGAGCAAGAGTAAAAGAAATTCCTCTTTCAACAATTATTGATGCTTTCGAATTAAGTGGTTTTGAAGTAATTAATACGCCTGAACAATTACAAAAACAACAGGAAGAAAAAATGAAAGCTTTATCGGCAGATTTAGGGAAGAGTAGTGATTTGAGTTCTAGTGACCGTGAGGCATTATTAAAATCCTATGTACAACGTCTCAGTAACGGTGAAGATATTGAGTCTGTAAGAAAAGATTTCGCGGCTAATTTCTCAGATGTTTCAGCTGTAGAAATTGCACGTGCTGAACAAACTCTTCTTTCAGAAGGTACAAAACTTAGCGATGTACAACGCTTGTGTGATGTTCATTCTGCGTTATTCCATGGTGCTACACGTAGCGAAAGAATTGCGAATGCGGAGAAGGAAGTGGAACGTTCAGCAGAAGAGGAACGCGTTCTAGATACGATTGCTAGTTTTGATGAACAAACGGCAGATGCTACAACGGTATTAATGCGTACACCAGGGCATCCATTGAATATTTTGGAATTGGAAAATGCGCAAATTGAAAAGCGTGTTACAGCACTAGAGGAGAAACTCAAGGAAGATGTAAAACCTGAAGATGTTCTAGCAGATGTAAGTGAATTACGTGCAATCGAATCGCATTATAAGAAAAAAGAAGAAACAATGTTCCCGCTTCTAAAGGATAAATATAATTTCCCTGGCCCAAGTGATGTAATGTGGGGTGTAGAAGATGAAATTAAACAAGAATTAAAGAAGTTTGTAGTTGAAGACACTAAAGATATGGATTCACTACGACGTGTTGTTAAGCGTATGAATGAAATGATTTTCAAAGAAAAGAATATTTTGTTCCCGCTGGCAACGAATTATTTTCACTGAAGATGAATGGATTGCAATCGCAAGAGACTTTCCAATGTATGGGTATTGCTACCTTTAGCCAAAGAAGATGTACCAGTATGGGATAAGGTAAAAGAACTTAAACAACCAAGCATTATCCACAATGAAAATATTGAGATTTCAGGTGGACATATGAATCTAAAGCAGTTAAAGGCAATGCTGAATACACTACCTTTTGAAATTACACTTGTTGATGAAAACGACATAAACATCTACTTCAATGAAGGTGAGAAGGTATTCACACGTCCTCAAATGGCAATTGGTAGACCTGTATATTCATGTCATCCAAAACGTGTTGAACCGATTGTACGTATGTTAATTAGTGATTTTAAGAAGGGTAAACGTGATAGTCTTACCATATTATCTGAACGTTCAGGACATCCAGTTGTCATAAATTACTTTGCTTTACGTGATGATGATGGTACATATTTGGGTACATTAGAAGCTGTACAGATTATCGATGGTCTAGCAGATGCAATCAGAAATAACAAAAAAGGACCTATCGATTTATAACGATTTCAATATCAGTTTTGAAGTGAAAATATTTAATTCCTCTAGAGAAGACTGCTAGAGGAATTTTTATTTTTTTAGGCGTGATATGGCATATCGTAAGATTGTAAAAATAGGTTGAAAATGCTATACTTTACAGGATATTATGGGAATATTTTGGAGGCTCATTTTCAATGGATAGACAGAAGACATTTGACTTAATTGTTTCGCATGCAAAGAATACAGGATTTGTATTTCAAGGCTCAGAAATTTATGGTGGTTTAAGTAATACTTGGGACTTTGGTCCTTTAGGCGTTAACTTGAAAGATAACATCAAGCGTGCGTGGCAAAAGAAGTTTATACAAGAAGATCCAAACAATGAAGAGATTCAAGCAGCAATCTTAATGAATCCTAAGGTTTGGGAAGCATCAGGACACTTAAAGGGTTTCTCTGATCCTTTAATGGACTGCAAGCAGTGTCATACAAGACACCGTGCTGACCAATTAATTGAATCCTTCTCCAATGGAACAGTTAATCCAGAAGGTTGGAGTAATGAACAGATGGAACAGTACATCAAGGATAATAACGTTCCATGTCCTGATTGTGGTGGACATAACTTTACATCTATTCGTCAGTTTAACTTGATGTTTAAGACATTCCAAGGAACATTGGAAGATTCTAAGAATACAATTTATCTAAGACCGGAAACAGCACAGGGTATGTTTGTGGACTTCAAACAAGTGGCTCGTGCATATCGTAAGAAGTTACCATTTGGTATCTGCCAAATTGGTAAGTCCTTCCGTAATGAAATTACTCCAGGTAACTTTATCTTCCGTACACGTGAATTTGAACAGATGGAAATGGAATTCTTCTGCAAAGCCAGGTACAGATGATGAGTGGTTCCCTATATTGGCGTAACTTCTGCATGGATTGGATTGTGAAACTAGGTGGAAATCCAGAAAAACTTACGTTTCAGAGACCACGAGAAGGAAGAACTATCATTCTACTCCAAGGGCACAACAGATATTGAATATAAGTTCCCATGGGGTTGGGGTGAAGTTTGGGGGTATCGCAGACCGTACAGACTACGACCTAACACAACACCAGAATACATCAGGTAAGGATTTAACTTACTTAGACCCAATTACAAATGAGAAGTATCTTCCATTTGTAGTGGAACCAGCTGTAGGGGTTGAACGTCTATTCTTCATGTTCTTTACAGACGCATATGATGAAGAAACACTTGAGAATGGTGAGACACGTGTAGTAATGCGCTTTAACCCAGTACTAGCACCTGTAAAGGCCGCAATCTTACCACTTCGTAAGAAATACGCTGAAAAGGCAGAAGAGATTCGTCATGAATTATCTTATGACTTTGCGGTAACATATGATGAAGCAGGTTCTATTGGTAAGCGTTACCGTCGTCAAGATGAAATTGGTACACCATTCTGTATCACAATTGATGAACAGACAATGGAAGATGGTACAGTAACAATCCGTTACCGTGATTCCATGGCACAGGAACGTATGACAGTCGAAGAAGTACGTAACAAGATTTGTAAGGAAATTCGTTTCTAAGAAGGAGGGAATATGGCAAAAGATTAGTGATCATGATATAAATGCCATTCGTGAAAAAGCGGATATTGTCGATGTCATCGGTCACTATATTCAGGTTCATCGCAAAGGAAATTCGTATGTAGCGATTTGTCCTTTCCATGATGATCATGATCCATCGATGTCTATTTCACCAGAAAAGAAAATTTATAAATGCTTTGTTTGTGGTAATGGTGGAAATGTATATACATTTGTACAAAACTACGAAAATATTACATTCCCTGAAGCTGTTGGTAGAGTTGCCTCTTTGATTAACTATCCTTTACAGGTTGATGTTGATATTGAGCAGAGAACTAGTAAGGATCCTCATAAAGAAGCACTGTACAATGTTATGAATGCGGCGATTCAGTATATGATGTATCAACTCGATACACCAGAAGCCGCAAATGAAAAGAAGTATCTTGAAAAGCGCGGGATGACTGCTGATTTGATTCGTGAGTTTCAGATTGGCTATAACCCAAATCAGACAGCGCTATATCACTTTTTACATGCCAAGGGCTTTAGTGATGCGGATATGAATCGTGCGAATCTAATCCGTATCAATGAGTCTGGTATCCATGATACCTTTGCTGGCCGTATTACTTTCCCAATTCATGACCAATACGGTAATCCGATTGGATTTAGCGCACGTATTTTAGATCCAAATAATCCTTCCAAGTATATCAATACAAATGAAACAGATATCTTTACCAAGGGTGATATTGTATATAACTATCACCGTGCAAAGGGTGTTGCTCGTAAGGAAGGAAAGATTTACGTATGTGAAGGTGTAACAGATGTGATTGCTTTTGCTAAAGCTGGTATCTTCAATGCAGTATGTACACTTGGGACATCCTGTACAGAAAGACAGATTCATCTGTTAAAGAATATCGCTGCGAAGATTGTATTCTGTTATGATGGCGACCGTGCTGGACAGGCTGCTACCTTACGTGCAGTACATATGGCAAGAAAAGCAGGTTGTGATGTATCGGTCATCCGTAATCTGACGGGAAAAGATCCAGATGAACTTGTGCGTGAACAAGGAGCAGAAGGTTTAAAGAGTGTTCTCAAAGATGAAGTAACTTGGATGGAGTTTGTGATTGAGTATCAAGTTTCACAGACAAATCTAAATAACTACTCGGATAAAAAAGAATTAGTTCGTAAGGTACAAGCAGATATTGCAACATTACCTGATGAAGTAGATCGCCGCTACTTTACACAACAATTAGCGGAAATGACACATATGCCACTTGACTATGTGCCACAAACAATCAATCGACCAATCAATCAAACCGTACAGAAGAAACTATCGATTCCGGATGGTTCCCTAGATGCGGAAGATTTAATACTAATGATGATGTTGAAGTCGGCTACCCATGCCCATACATTTGAAGTTGAGCTAGGGTATCTAAATGACAAGACACATAAGTTACTAGCAATGTTAATTATTGATGGTTTACATACATTTCAAGATGCTGATCCAAGTCATTTAATTGACCGTACGGATAAGCAAGAAGTAAAGGATTTACTAACAAGACTGGTATCCATGCCTGCATATGATATCGACTATGACGAAGCGGTTCTAAAAGGAGCCATTCGCAAGGTAAAAATTACAACATTGCAAAAGGAGAGAGATGCGTATTACGAACAACTCTCACAAGCCGGTCTTAACGATATGAGTCAAAAGGTGCTTATGGAAAAATACCAAAAGTGCATTCAAGAACTGAGGAGGTATCTCGATGAAGAAGGAAACAAGTAAAACTACGAAAGCTTCAAAGAAAGAAAAAGAGGAAGTTGTAGTAGAAAAAGCAACTTCCAAAAAGACAAAGGGAGTTGAGACTGAAGAAAAAACTCCAAAGAAGACAAAAAGAAGTGAAAGAGAAAAAAACAAAAGTGAAAGACGACAAGAAAGACACAAAAGAAATTGAAACATACAAAGCGTTCAGGCAAGGTAAAAGAATTAAAGAACCTTGATGAACTCAAAGAAGATTATAAGGAAATTGCGAAGAAGAATGGTTCTATTGCACAGAAGGATGTCATGTCATCCTTGGAGCATTTAGATATGTCTGACGATGACATGGATGAACTCTGGGATTGGTTCAATACAGAGAATATTCAAATTGTTGAAGACGATGATATTGAAGAACTCACCGCTACAGATGACGATGATCTAGACTTACTAGACGATGACGTTGATGATGTAGAAGATGAAGATGATGACAATAAAGATCCTGATCTTGATGACGATGATGAAGAAAAACCTTTATCTAGTCTACTTGACTTATCATCATTCTCTACAGGTGGTAATGTACAGTTAAATGACCCTGTTAAGATGTACTTAAAGGAAATTGGTCGTGTACCACTCTTAAAGCCAGAAGATGAACCTGAGATTGCAAAACGTATTGAAGAGGGCGATGAAGAAGCCAGAAATATCTTAATCTCCAGTAACTTACGTTTGGTTGTATCTATCGCTAAGAAATATGTTGGTAGAGGCATGTTATTCCTAGATCTAATCCAGGAAGGTAACATGGGTCTTGTAAAGGCAGTTGAAAAGTTCGACTATACTAAGGGATTCAAGTTCTCTACATACGCAACATGGTGGATTCGTCAGGCTATTACACGTGCCATTGCAGACCAAGCTAGAACAATTCGTATTCCAGTACACATGGTAGAAACAATCAATAAGTTAACACGTGTTCAACGTCAATTGGTGCAGGAATTAGGACGTGATCCTTCAGCAGAAGAAATCAGCCAACGTATGGAAGGTATCTCTCCTGAAAAAGGTAAGAGAACCAAAAGATTGCCTTAGAACCTGTATCACTTGAAACACCAATTGGTGAAGAAGATGATTCTCACTTAGGTGACTTTATCGAAGATAAAGAAGCACTCAGTCCTGATCAATACGCAAGTAATCAGTTATTGAAGGATGAAATCAATAGCGTTCTCAGTGGTCTAACAGAACGTGAAGAAAAGGTATTACGCTTACGTTTTGGTTTATATGATGGACGTACACGTACACTGGAAGAGGTAGGACGTGAATTCAACGTTACACGTGAACGTATTCGTCAGATTGAAGCAAAAGCACTACGTAAATTGAAACATCCATCACGCTCAAAGAGATTAAAGGATTTCTTTGACAAGTAAGATGAATTTACGTATCCAGAAAATTGCGGATATGATAAACAAAGGCGTGGTCTTGGCAGATATTGGTACAGACCATGCCTTTCTTCCTATCCTAGCAATCAAACATAAAAAGGTACAAAAAGCCTACGCTTGTGATATTGCAAAGGGACCATTAGAGATTGCGAAACGCAATATCCAAGCGGAGAACCTTGATGGTCAAATTGAAACAATCTTGTCCAATGGATTTGACCATGTACCGCAAGACGTTGATGTTGTGGTGATTGCCGGTATGGGCTACTATACCGCAAAAGATATCTTAGAAGCTGCAGGAGAAAAACGTTTAAGTACTTGCAAACAGTTGATAGTCGAAGTCAATCGTAAGCCAGAGCTATTACGTAAATGGATTAGTGATCATCACTATACGATTGATCAAGAAGAGTTAATTACAGAGCGTGATTTTGATTATATCGCAATTAGTTTTACCACGGATTATCATGAATCCTATTGTGATGATGAGATTCTCTGTGGGAGTTTATCTCCAACAAAAAAAGGGGAAAGAATATCTTTCCTATTGTGATCGACAGATAGCCTTTATTGATGAAGTTTTAGCGAAGTATCCACATGACGATGACTATCGTAAAGAATTATTACAACAAAAGAAGTATTGGTTAGAGGCAAAATAAAAACGCGGTTCTTAGAGCCACGTTTTTTATTTCTGAATGGAATTGACAGCCTTAGCGAGTCTTGACTTCTGACGAGCAGCATAGTTGTTATTCTTGATATGAGATACAACTGCCTTGTCTAAGCACTTATTTGCTGTGTTGTAAGCAGCAGTAGCAGCTTCAACGTCCTTAGCTTCTACAGCTAAAAGAACCTTCTTGATTGCTGTCTTTAGTTCGCTCTTCTGTCCAGCCTTCGCATTCTGTCTTTTCAGATTAGTTAGTGCGCGCTTCTTCTGTGACTTGATATTTGCCATGAGTACACCTCCTGTCCACTTATTAGCATTAGGATTATATCAAAGTGAAGTATAAAATGCAATGAAAACCCCAAAAAAGTAGGGTATAATATCACGGTGGAGGTATGGGACATGAAACAGACACGAATTATATTTTTGGTACAACAGAATTTGCCAGCGGTATATTACAGACCTTAATTGATGAAGGGTATAACGTCGTAGCCGTTGTTTCCCAACCAGATAAACCGGTTGGTAGAAAACATACCATCCAAATAACACCAACACATGCTCTAGCAGATCAATATCAGATTCCAGTGATTCAACCAGATCTCTTAAAGGAACATGTGGATGATGTATTACGATATGAACCAGAGTTAATCTTAACCTGTGCATATGGACAATTTGTACCAGTACGCATTCTAGAATATCCACGTCTTGGTTGTATTAATGTACATCCATCACTTTTACCAAAGTATCGTGGAGGGGCACCAATCCATCATGCAGTTATGGGTGGTGAAACAGAAACTGGTGTAAGTCTAATCCAAATGACAAAAGCTATGGATGCAGGAGATATCTATGCTAGAGTTACAACACCACTTGGTAAAGATGAAACGATGGAAGAATTAAATCAGCGTTTACTAGTATTAAGCAAGCAATTAGTAAAAGAGAATTTAGAAGACTATATTGCAGGCAAGCTAGTGGGAGAACCACAGGATGAAAGTAAAGTAATCCTTGGATTAAATATTACAAAGGAAGAAGAGAAAGTACAGTTTGCAGTTGAAGATGTACAAACTCTGTATAACCACATTCGTGGTTTGATTGATTGGCCAATGCCATATGGTGTAGTTGATGGAAAGCGTATCAAGTTCTGTAAGGTTAGAATGAGAAAAGAAGACCATCAATCAAAACCTGGAGAAATCTTAGGTTTTAAGAATCATGCGATGGAAGTCGCAAGCATTGGTGGTATTATCGAAGTTTATGAACTACAGCCAGAAGGTAAGAGCAGAATGACTGCAGATGCTTATGCCAATGGTGCAGGTAGAAATATGATAGGGAAGGTATTTGAGTAAATGGATCAAAAGCACATACGAAATTTCTGTATTATTGCCCATATCGACCATGGTAAATCGACATTGGCAGACCGTATTCTTGAAATGACAGAAACGGTAAAAGAACGTGATATGAAAGCACAGCTTCTAGATGAAATGGACCTAGAAAGAGAACGTGGTATCACAATTAAGCTGAATGCGGTACAGCTAAGCTATACCGCAAAAAGATGGACAGGAGTATCTTTTTAACTTGATTGATACACCAGGTCACGTCGACTTTACATACGAAGTATCACGCTCACTAGCGGCTTGTGAGGGTGCAATTTTAGTCGTTGACTCTACCCAAGGTGTACAAGCACAAACACTCGCAAATACCTATTTAGCTTTAGACAATAACCTAGAAATCTTACCTGTCATAAATAAAGTAGACATGATGAATGCACAACCTGATGTTACTATCCGTGAGATTGAGGATATTATCGGTTTGGATTGTAGTAATGCGCCACTCATCTCTGCACGAAGTGGATTAAACGTTGATAAAGTTTTAGAACAGATTGTATCTCAAATTCCAGCACCAAGTGGAGATGAAAACGCACCATTACAAGCGTTGGTATTCGACTCCTTCTATGATCCATACCGTGGAATTATCGCATTAATTCGTATCCGTGAGGGTAGTCTTTCTGTTGGTGATAAGATTCGCTTTATGGCAACAGGCGCAGAATATGAAGTACTAGAGGTTGGTATTCGTAATCCACGTGAAGTAAAGATGAATACATTAGTGTGTGGCGACGTAGGTTGGTTTGCGGCTTCTATTAAGTCCATCCAAGATGTACGTGTCGGTGATACTGTGACAAAAGTAGATAATCCATCAGAGAAACCTTTATCTGGATATCGTAAGTTAAACCCAATGGTATATTGCGGTCTATATCCAACTGATGCCGCAAAGTATGGTGATTTACGTGAAGCGTTAGATAAACTACAGTTAAATGACGCATCCTTACAATATGAACCAGAAACATCCCAAGCATTAGGTTTTGGTTATCGTTGTGGATTCTTAGGACTTCTACATATGGATGTTATTCAGGAGCGTTTGGAAAGAGAATATAACCTTGACCTTATCGCAACTGCACCATCCGTTATTTATCATGTCTATCTAACAGATGGCTCCATGGTGGAAATTGATAACCCAGCTAGAATGACAGATGCGGCAAGAATTGACCGTGTTGAAGAGCCATATGTTAAGGCAAGCATCATGGTTCCGGATACCTACATCGGTGCCATCATGGACTTATGCCAGAATAAGCGCGGTATTTATCAGACAATGGAAATCATCGATACTGGTAGAAATATGATTATTTATGAACTACCACTTTCAGAAATCATCTTTGACTTCTTTGATAAGTTAAAGTCATGTTCAAAGGGATATGCTTCATTAGATTATGAACTCATTGGCTATCGTGCACAGGATCTTGTGCGCATGGATATTCTATTAAATGGTGAAAATGTCGATGCATTATCCGTGATTATTCACCGCTCTGAAGCGTATGCACGTGGTTCTGCAATTACAGTGAAGCTAAAGGAACTCATACCTAAGCAACAATTCGAGATTCCTGTACAGGCTGCCATCGGTGGTAAGATTATCGCTAGAACAAATATCAAGTCCTTGCGTAAGAACGTACTTGCCAAGTGTTATGGTGGTGACATCTCTCGTAAGAAGAAACTTTTAGAGAAACAAAAAGAAGGAAAGAAGAGAATGAAGGCGGTAGGATCTGTAGAGATTCCGCAGGAAGCGTTTATGTCTGTTCTATCAATGGATGATGATAACTAAACCAAAGCATCTTTACTTGCATGTACCATTCTGTCGAACAATTTGTTCATATTGTGATTTCTGCCATGTAGGGTATCAAGAAACACTCGCAAATCAATGGTTAGAAGCAATTAAAACCGATATTCAAAATCGTCATCTCAATGAGAATCTAGAAACAATCTATATCGGTGGTGGTACACCAACTGCACTATCTTCATCACAACTAGATCAATTGCTTTGCTTGTTGGATCCTTATGCAAGCATGGTGCAGGAATATACGATTGAAATTAATCCGGAAACGTTTGATGAAGACAAAGCAAAGATATTACAAAAACACGGTGTAAACCGTGCAAGCATAGGCTTTCAAACATCAGATGAAAGATTACTACAGATGATGAACCGACATCATCGATTAGAAGATGTCGCAGAAACAATGAAACTATTACGTAAGTATGATATTGATAACATCTCACTAGATTTAATGTATTCTTTGCCTACACAGACAATGGAATCATTAGAGAAGTCTTTGCAGGATGCGATTGCATTAGAACCTACACATCTATCGTTATATTCTTTAACGATAGAGCCAAATACGGTTTTTGCGAAAAAGGGATATGAACACCTTGATGATGATATGGAAGCAGATATGTATGAGTGGATTTGTAAGATACTTCCAAAGTATGGCTTTGTGCAGTATGAAACCAGTAACTTTGCGAAGCAGGTATGATTTCACAACATAACTGTGCGTATTGGAATTATCAAGATTTCTATGGTATTGGTTGTGGTGCCAGTGGTCTAGAAGGAAGCACACGTTATGATATTCCAAAGAACGTAAGAAGATACATCGAAGATTCATCTATCAAAGACACAATTGATTTATCACTCCAAGAACAAATGTTTGAGGCAGTCATGATGGGATTACGTTTGAAAGAAGGAATGAATATCCAATTCTTTGAAGAAAGATTCCATACATCTGTATTAGAAGTCTATCGCACTCAGATTAATAAGTTACTTAACGAAGGAAAACTCATCCTTGAGAAAAACCGTCTTCGTTGTAGTGAAAAAGGATTTGAAATCTTAAATAGTATCTTATTAGAGTTTATGTAGTATCAATCGGTATTAAATATTGCATACATAGTGATTATATGCTATTATCTAAAGGCTTTCTTGCTGGGGATGACGTATCCTCAAAAGTTATGCTCGGTTTGGAAGTTCTATAGAAAGAAAGAGGAAAATAAAATGTTAACAAAGGAAACAGTAGCACAGATTACTAAAGATTTTGGACGTAAGGAAGGCGACACAGGTTCTGTTGAAGTACAGGTTGCTCTATTAACATACCAGATCAACACATTAACAGTACACATGCAGGCTAATAAGAAGGACTATTCTTCTAACCGTGGTCTATTAAAGATGGTTGGTCGTAGAAGAAAGATGCTCGACTACCTTAAGAAGCATGATGTTAACCGTTACCGTGAATTAGTTCGTAGTTAGGATTAAGAAAGTACTGTGAAAGCAGTCATTGAACTGCTTTTGTACTCAGGTGTACAATTAGATAGGAAAAGAGACATAAGACATGAGCTATATTACATTTCAAGAAGTGAGAAAAACATATCATGTTGGTGAAATTGATATTCATGCATTGGATGGTGTCAACTTTGAAGTAGAAAAGGGACAAGTTGTCATTGTGGCTGGTGCTAGTGGTGCTGGTAAGAGTACAATTTTAAACATCCTCGGTGGAATGGATACTGTCACAAGTGGATCTGTTATTGTGGATGGAAAACATGTTGATGCGATGAATGAAAAAGAGTTAACGGACTATCGTCGTTTTGATATTGGTTTTGTTTTCCAGTTTTATAACTTAGTACAGAATCTAACTGCTCTAGAGAATGTAGAACTAGCATCAGAAATCTGTAAAAACCCTCTGGACCCAAGAAAAGTTTTGGCACAAGTGGGTTTACAAGATCGTATGAATAATTTTTCCTGCACAATTATCTGGTGGAGAACAACAGCGTGTAGCGATTAGCTAGAGCGATTGCTAAAAATCCGAAGTTACTTTTATGTGATGAGCCAACTGGTGCACTAGACTATGTAACAGGAAACAGATATTACAATTACTACAGGATATAGCACGTAAGCATGGTATGACGGTTATTATCATTACACATAATCTAGCCATCTGTCCGATGGGAGATTTAGTCTGCCATGTGAAAAATGGAAAAGTCATCTCTATGGAAAAGAATGATCATCCAAAGGATATAACGGAGATAGAGTGGTAATGGCGAAAAAAGTATTTCATAAAAATGTATTTCGCTTAATTAAATCGACAAAAAGGCCGGTTCTTTTCGCTATCCGCAATTGTATCGATTGGTGTTATGTCTTTATTGGTGTTAGTGCTAGTGCACCGATGATGGCTGCTAGTGTTGATTCCTATGATGATAGTTAGTGAACCAAAGGATTTTACAATCTATTCCAATTATGGTTTCCAAGAGGATGATATTGAAGCTTTAAAGAAAGTTGATTCAGTACATACAGTTGAACCTGCATACTTCGTAGATGAAATTGCGACAGATGAAAAAGGGACACAGCTTGTTCGTATACACTCATATGATTCAACACATACAATTAATCGTTTTAAACTTGTAGAAGGTCGTATGCCTGAAAATGACCATGAGGTTGTTGGTGGAAAGAAACGGAAATATAAAGTCTGGTTTTGAAGTAGGAGATACAGTAAAACTATCGCTTCCAGATGGCTCTCGAAGTGGGGTTTTACCCTAGCAGGAAGTGACTGTAGTTGGTGTTATTGATACACCGTTGTATCTCAACATGTCTAAGGAAACTAGTACATTGGATAACTTGCCAATTAATTCGTATCTATACATTCCTTCGACTGCGTTTGACTCTTCAAATTATTTAGAAGTAAATATTTTAACAGATGATGGTAAAGTTCTATCTTCTTTTCGGATTCATATGAAACATATATCGCAAATGTCAAAAAGAAGATTGAAGAACTTGCAAAAACACAAGAAAAAGCAACTGCACTTAAAATTAAAGAAGATGCAAAGCATGAATATAACGATGGTATGCAGAAGTATATCGATGGGACAAAACAATACCAGGACACATTAGATGCCTATCAAAAAGAGATTGCGGATGCGCAACAAAAATTATCTGACAGTAGAGCGAGTGTATCAGCTGGCGAAGTAGAGATTGCAAATGCCAAAGAGAATCTAAACAATGCACAGAGTACATTAAATACAGAAAAGGTGAATCGACAGACAGAGATTGATAATCAACAAGCAATTCTCAACCAGAACCGTGCAACACTACAATCCAGTCAGCAATCTTTAAATACCCAAAAGACAAGTCTTGAACGGAATGAACAAGACTTAACAACAGCCTTAGCTGCGCTTCCAGATGCGATTACGTTATATCAAACAGAAATTCAATTTCGTCAGGGAATCGCACATTATGGAATCAGTCCATCAACATCTTTATCGCTTTAATTATGTTTCGTTCTGATTTAAGACAGCTTTGTGATGCAATGTTTCCAGAAGGATATGCTGGTAAAACAATCGGTGATTTACAAACTGCTTTGGATAATCGCTTACAACAAATTGACCAGAACTTCTCTTTAACCGCATCTACTAAAGAAGATCGATTGGTTGAGTTACAAAACTTACAAGCGCAATATACTACTAACTTAGCTACAATTCAGAATGCTTTGACGGTGATAATTCCTGCATCCCAACAACAAATCACAGATGGATTGGCTGCAGTTAACCAAGGTCAACAACAACTTGATCAAGGACAAGCAACACTTAATCAAAAGATTGCGGATGGTCAAGCTACGATTGATGCTGGTTGGCAAGAAATATTCGCAAACGAAAATAAGCTAGCAGATGCTAGAGTTCAGATTGCGGATGGAGAAGCGCAATTAAATACTGCAATTACAGAAGGTACGAAGAAGTTAAATGATGCATTAGAAGAATTGAATCTATCTAAGGCAAAACTAGCGGATGCGAAAAAGAAAATTGATGATTTAGCAGAAGGTAAGTGGACGATACTCGACCGTAAATCTCATTATGCAAGTGTGACTTTCAAAAATACGATTCATCAAATGGAAGCTATCTCTCATGTATTCCCAGTATTTTTCATTTTAGTTGCGGCTCTTGTATGTTTGACGACAATGACACGTCTTGTTGAAGAACAACGTAATGAAATTGGTACTCTACGTGCGCTTGGTTATACAAGGTGGCAGTGTACATCGAAGTATTTATTTTATGCAATTTTCGCAACGATTATCGGTATTGTTGTAGGAAGTATTCTAGGACTCAGCTCTTTTCCACTGATTATTTATCATGCATGGAGAATGATGTATATCTTACCTTCGATTCGTTTTGTTGTTCCAATGGGACTCATTGGGTTTACTGCGATGTTATTTATCTTTGCGATGGGTATTGCGACTTGGTTTGCATGCAAGGCAGATACACAGGATGTTCCATCACAACTGATGCGCCCGAAAGCACCACCAATGGGTAAGAAGACGTTCTTAGAAAATATTCCATTGATTTGGAATCATCTTAGTTTTACAGATAAAGTAACAATGCGTAATCTCTTTCGTTATAAGAAGCGTTTCTTTATGACAATCATTGGTGTAGCAGGATGTACTGCACTCATGTTAATTGGATTTGGTATTCGTGATTCCATTTCTAACATGGTTGATATTAATTTTAAAGAAATTATCCAGTATGATGGCATGGTTAGTTTTGAAGATGACGCAAGTAATCAAGTAAAAGCAGAGGCACTAAAACAGATTCAATCAACTGAGAATGTTACGGATGCACAGATGGGTTTTGTTTATACGACAAAAACATATGATGATAAAGTAGATGAGACGGCAACTGTGCATGTGTTTGATAAAGAAAATGTAAGTCGCGAGTTTAACTTGCGTACACGTGTTGGTCATAAATCTATTTCACTTACAGATGATGGCGTTATCATCAACGAGAAGTTGGCGGAGAATCTGGGGGTACATATTGGAGATAAGATTACAATTGAAGATGTGGAAGGAAATCCCCATGAGGTAAACATCACTGGTATCACTGAGATGTATGTCAATCACCTTGTCTTGATGAGCCGCAAATATTATGAAGAAGTATTTGGCAAGGATGCTGGTATTAATACTGTTTATCTATCTACAATGGGTGATGAGGCAGCACAGAAGTTATTGGCAAATCAGATATCAACAATACAAGGTGTTGAGGGTGTTACTTTATACAGTGGACTACTGGATAACTTCTATTCTATGGTCAAAGGTTTAAATGGAATTATCTGGGCACTTATCTTCTCGAGTATGTTACTGGTATTTGTTGTACTCTAGTAATTTAATTACTGTCATTATTAGTGAAAGACAGCGTGAAATTGCGACCTTAAAAGTTCTTGGCTTTAGAAGAAATGAAGTAAAGAAGTATATCTTTAAAGAAAATAATTTGCTTGCTGTAATTGGTGGTATTGTTGGAATTCCGGTAGGTATTGCATTACATCGTTATATTATGCGTACGGTTGAGATGGACTATTTGATGTTTGCTAGAACTATCAAATGGATAAGTTTCTTTATATGCATTTGTTTTTAACGATACTATTTAGTGTGATTGAAAATCGTATGATGACAAAGAGACTAAATGACATCCAGATGGTAGAGAGTCTAAAGAGTGTGGAATAATGAATTATACCTACATATTAGAATGTGAAGACCATACGTATTACACAGGATGGACCAATGATTTAGAAAAAAGATTTCAGTCTCATCTGAATGGAAAAGGGGCAAAGTATACAAAGTCACATCGTCCTTTACGCATCGCATATTATGAAATGCATGCGACAAAGAAGGGAGCGATGCGAAGAGAATGGAGGATCAAACAAATGACAAAGAAAGAAAAAGCACAGTTGATTAAAAGTCCATTAACAAATGTGGAACTATTTGATAAAGAGAAATTTAAAAGAGCAAAGTTCAACCGTGGATTACACATTCTCTATGCGCCAAGTAGCGGTAAGGTCATCATGGAGATGAATGATGTGGCTGCAGAGATTTTATGTAAGGACGAAGTATTTGTTGAATTGCCGGTTCAAAATAACGAAGATTGGGAAACTCATGAACCGGTTATCAATCGTAATGGAGATTTTTTCTCGGTGAATATTGCCAGTGATGATCATCCAATGGAAGTTGACCATCATATTGCCTTTGTGATTTTACAATATGAAAAGGGTTATCGTGTTGTATATTTTGATGAAGGTGAAAAGCCAGAAGTAAAGTTCTATCAAGATGAGCCTGTCATTGCGGTCTATGCATACTGTAATCAACATGGTCTTTGGTGTATCGAAGCATAATAAAGACATATTCAATTTACAGTGTGGCTGTGATACAATGGGAATGTTGAAAATTTGAAAAGTCGAGAACAGACAGAGGTTAGAAGAAAATGGAAAAGTATAAGAAGAGTTGGGAATTTCATGCGTCGTACATTGACAGTCGAAAACGGTGAAATTGCCAAACAAGCAGGAGGTTCTAGTAGCTATTCGCTATGCGGATATAACAGTACTATCTACAGCAACAGCAAACAACCAAGCAAAGGATACAGATTTTTTCCCATTAACAGTTTTATATCAGGAAAAGATGTATGCGGCTGGTAAAATTCCTGGTGGGTTTACACGTCGTGAAGGTAGACCAACAGAACATGCAACATTGACAGCACGTTTAATTGATAGACCATTCTGTCCTTTATTTGCGGAAGGCTCTGCAATGAAGTACAAATCGTTAATACAGTTTTATCATGCGATCCAGACGCTAGTTCTGAGATGGCATCCTTATTCGGTTCATCATTAGCACTATGTATTTCAGATATTCCGTTTAACGGACCTGTAGCTGGTGTAATGGTTGCTCGTGTTGATGGTGAATACATCATTAACCCAAGCGTTGAACAGGAAAAGAATTCTGATTTAAATGTAACAGTTGCTGGTACAAAGAACGCCATCAACATGGTTGAAGCAGGCGCCAAGGAAGTATCAGAAGAAGATATGCTTAAGGCATTGATGATTGGTCATAACGCAACCGAGCGAATTATGCGCTATTCAAGAAGAAGCTATATGCTTGCGCAAAGGAAAAAGATGGAAGTCTCTTGATATGAAATCAACCCAATTGTTAAGCAACTGGTTGATGAAAAGGGTGCACAGCGTATTCGTGAAGCAGTTTCTATCAAGGGTAAACTTGAACGTTACGGCAAGATTGATGAATTGATTGCCGAAATGGAAGAAGAAGTTGCGAAGTTAGAATGGGAAGATGATAAGGCACGTGAAAAAGGCTGTTAAACAAGCACATGAATATGGTGTTGAAGTTGAAGCAGGTGAAGTACGTCGTTTAATCTCTGAAGAAAAGATTCGTCCAGATGGACGTGGATTAGATGAACTTCGTCCGCTGGATTCACAGGTTGATTTATTACCACGTGTACACGGTTCTGCAATGTTTACGCGTGGAGAGACACAGGTATTATCTGTAAAACATTAGTCCATTAAGCGATGCACAATTGATTGATGACTTAACAACAGAAACAGAAAAGAGATTATGCATCAATATAACTTCCCACCATTCTCTGTTGGTGAAGTTGACGTATGTCTTCCCTGACGTCGTGAAATTGGTCATGGTGCTTTTAGGTGAAAGAGCGCTCTTGCAGGTATTACCTACAGCAGAAGAGTTCTCATACGCAATTCGTACCTGTGCTGAAGTGTTAGAATCAAATGGTTCTTCTTCACAGGCTAGTATTTGTGCAGGCACTATGTCATTAATGGCTGCTGGTGTTCCTATTAAGGCAATGGTAGCTGGTGTAGCGATGGGACTAATTACAGTTGGAGATACATATCTATCTTGACAGATATTCACAGGGCATGGAAGACCACTATGGTGATATGGACTTTAAGGTAGCTGGTACACGTAATGGTATCACTGCATTACAGATGGATATCAAGGTAACTGGTATTTCGAAGAAATCTTACGTGAAGCTTTAGCACAAGCACATAAGGGCCGTATGGAAATCTTAGACAATATGGAAACAGCAATTTCTGCACCACGTGATCACGTATCCGAATGGGCTCCAAAGATGGCTCAGATGATGATTCCAGTAGAGAAGATTCGCGTTGTTATCGGTAAGGGTGGCGAACAGATTGATAAGATTATCGCTGCTTGTGATGGTATCAAGATTGATATCACAGATGATGGTAAGTGCGTATTCTATCATACAAAACAGGATATGATTGATAGGGCAATGCAGATTGTTGGCGACTTAATTCGTGAAGCGAAGGTTGGTGACATCTATGATGCGACTGTATCAGAAGTTCGTGAATCATTTGCCTTTGTAACATTGTTCCCAGGAACAGATGCATTACTCCATGTCAGTGAACTTGCTTGGACTCGTGTAGAGAAGATTCAGGATGCATTACATGTGGGAGATACAATCAAGGTTAAGGTTACTGGTGTTGATCCAACTGGTAAGGTTAAGGTTTCTGCTAAGGAATGCTTAGAAAAGCCAGAAGGCTATGTAGAGCCAAAGAAGAACTTTAAGCCACAAGGTAAACCAAATTTCCATGAAAAGCGTGAAGGTGCTAACGTGGAACGCAGAGTTTTCAAGAAAAAAGAAAACGCTGAATAATCAATAAAAGAAGGCGTACAGCCTCTTTTTCGGAGGGAAAGTAACTATGCTATGCGTAAAAAGAAGTGGGCAGAACCATGGATTGAAGAACATCGAGATTTTTGTCTATCAAAACCCAGTGGAAAACAAAGGTGGGTGGAAAGAGTCACTACAACGCGACTATCATTACATTTAGAGATTGGTACTGGTAAAGGTGGATATCTTAACGGTATGGCTAAACTTTATCCCTAATGAAGCGTGGGTAGGAAATTGAAAAAGATGTCAGTGCTGGTGCAGTCGCTGCACGTCATGCGGTAGAGGAAGAAAAATCCACTACTGGAGAATAAACGCTTTATCATTGCCAATGCCGAACAATTACAGGAGGGGAGTTATGACTCGAGAAGTTGATGTCATCCATTTAAACTTCTCTGATCCATGGCCAAAGAAAGGCAATCATAAACGTCGTCTTAGTAGTGCAAAGCTTTAGAGATGTATCGTGATATCCTCACAGAAGATGGATATATCCGTATGAAGACAGACAATAAAGATCTATTTGAAGATTCAGTATTGTATTTCTTTACAGAATGATTTTTACACTCACAGAATTCTCTGCAGATTTCCGCCGTAAAGATCATGCAGAAGACGTGATTACTGAGTATGAAACACGTTTTATGGAACTTGGACAACCAATTTATCAACTTTGTGCCAAGCCATGCAGACATAAATAAACTGTGATACGATAATGCAAAGGGGTAAGATATGGGGAAGAAGATTTTAACAGTCCTATTATGTATTGTATTAACTGGTTGTATGCAATCTAGTCAAACCATGCAAGAAAGACTGGATGAAGAGATTGCAGCAGTGAGTGCTTTACCTATCCCAAGTGCAAGTCATCGAAAACCATTTTATACCTACTATACAGAACCATCGATTGGACATTATCGTTCAACTGAAACATCGAATGCGTTTAGCTATCAATCCACAAAGTTTGTGATGAATCTAAATGTTCAAGCAATTATGGATTCTTCAACTGATATTGCACAATCCATCTATACACAAAAGCCGATTGCGAAAAATACAGGAAGCTTTCAAAATACGTTAGATGAATCGGTAAGTTATGTATGTGAAATTTATCAGGTTGATCGTCATTACGCTGTGTTTTTTACATCATCAACTGTGAATTTTTTTGGGGTTACATATGCTGGTGATGCAACAGAACTAGCAGGAAAAATGTACTCTATTGCTCGTAGTGTAATTGTACGTAAAGATGTTGTTTTACAAGTGTATTCACATGAAAGCGCAATCGATTATGAAGGGGAAGCAATTAATCTTTATAAGGATATTGCACCTGAAGAAGGTACCTTGCAAGAACTGATTGAGGATAAAACACATATTGATAATAAAAAGATAAGAATAAAAACAACGGACAATTGATGAAATCATAAATAAAACGCTTTTGTTTTATGATAATATATAACTTAACAAGGAAAGAGAAATAGAATAAAAATACTATTGTATATAAGAAAGGATAGACCTTATGCTCAAGAAATTACAAAACCTATTATTTGAGGATGATGACGAATTTGTAGAAGACAACACTGAAGTGGAACAAGTTTCAGCCTCTGCTCCAGTTACACCTGCTGTACAACCACTAGCAACTCCTGTAGAGGAGACAGCACAAATTCAGTTCAGCCTGAGCCAGTTTCTGAGATTCCACCAGTACCAACAACACCGGTTGAACCAGAACCTGTAAAAACATCCTCAGTATTTTTAGATAATGAACCCAAGAAGTCAACAATGATTAATCTTTGATGATGAGGATATAAAACCAGTAGAAAAGAAGCTAGCTATTAAGCCAGAGGTAAAACGTGAAGAAGTTAAACCTTCTAAGGAATATCGTTTTAACCCAGTAATCAGTCCCATCTTTGGTATCGATGAAAAAGATATGGATGCGGTTAAGACAACTACTTAAACTCACTGAAAAGGAAAAAGCTAAGTTTGAAAAGAAGTGACACCACCTTTTTCACCCATGTATGGTATCGCTGTTGAAAAGCCAGTTAAGCCTGTTGTGAAGGTTGAAGAATCTGCTATGACTGAAACAGTGAAGAAGAGTGAACCTGTAAAGATTCCATCACCCACAGTTGAGGATGAGATTCCAGAATTCCTCTTAGATGATATTCTAAATACTCGTGATCAAGAACCAAAGCAGGAAGATGATGACTTGTCGATCTACAGCAACTTCTGAGTTTGATTTTGGTAATGATGACCAATTATTCCCAAATCTAAGCTTTGGTGATTTGGAAAAGAAACTGCTGAAGATAGCACAACTATTATCTCTCGTTCAAAGTTGAACGATCACAGTTCACATAAATAGTTAATCAAAACGATCGTTAACGTTTGAAAGAGATTCTGCTTTCGATGTCGACCGTTTATTTTATGGAGGTCTTATGAAAGATATACATTAGATTTTAATTCTGCCAGTACATATCTTCTTTATTGGTATTGGTGGTATCAGTACGAGTGGTCTTACGAAAGTGTTGGTAGATCGTGGCTTTCATGTAAGTGGATCGATAACCATGAAACAGAACTAACTAAGATGTTAGAACAACATGGTGCGAAGGTATTCTACGGTACAAAAAGAAAGAAAATATTACAGATGATATTGATGTTGTTGTATATATAGCTGCATGATTCATCCAGATAATCCTGAGTATGTAGCAAGTGTAGAAAAGAAGATTCCTATGATGACACGTGCAGAATTACTTGGAGAGTTGATGGAAAATCATAAGAGCAGTATCGCTGTCAGTGGTACACATGGTAAGACAACTACAACATCGATGTTAAGCTATATCTTGATGGCAGCTAATACAGATCCAACGATTAGTTTGGGTGGTATGTTTGCAATACATTGGTGGTAATATTCTGTGTTGGAAGAGGAGAGACATTCCTAACAGAAGCTTGTGAATACACAAATAGTTTCTTAGAACTAAAAACCACTTGTTGGAATCATTTTAAACGTTGAGGCAGACCATTTAGATTTCTTTAAAGATATAGATGATATTCGTTTATCATTTGGGAAAGTTTGCGTCTGTATTAAAGAAGGTGGAACACTTTGTTATCAATCATAGTATTCATGATAAAGAATATATAATTGGTGATTTTAAAGGTACGGTCATTACTTTTGGTGAAGATGGTGATATGCATGCAAGAAATAGTAGCATGATTCATTAGGAAAATCCTGGCTTTGAGGTATACTACAAGGATGAAAAAAACTGGGAGATGTACAACTACTTGTTCCAGGTAAGCATAATGTAGATAATGCACTTACGCGATTGTGACTGCATATAGCATCTGTATCGATTTTGCTGCAATTAAACAAGGTTTAGTAAGTTAGTGGACGTTGATCGCCGTTTCCAATATAAGGGTAAGTGTACGGTGCAACCATCATTGATGACTATGCACATCATCCACAGGAAATTGAAGCAACCTCAATGCCGCAAAAACATTATCCCCACATAAAAAGTTATATGTTGTATTCCAACCACATACGTATTCACGTACAATTGCGTTATTACTTAATTCTGCAAAGGCTTTAGAGAATGCGGATGTCGTTATACTTTGTGGAAATTTACGCTGCACGAGAAGTATAACAGGTGTTAGTGCAGAAGATATCTCGAAGTTAATGGATCAAAGTAAAGTGACTTCCTACTTTACCAATGTTTGAGGAAATTGAAGACTATCTACGTAGCCATCTTGAAGAAGGTGACTTATGTATTACTATGGGTGCTGGTAATGTAACTGATATT
>BNJU01003994.1_pt1 | contig 146197 bp, 150 predicted proteins | sample 8539281 | NCBI WGS metagenome assembly BNJU01 (sample SAMD00202456, study PRJDB9452) | human saliva metagenome | isolation source: human saliva | place: Japan | reverse complement strand
TGGCAGTTCTGCCGTTGATACGCCTCAGGATAGTGGTAGTGTTAGTCCTTCTGCCTCTGGGGAGGCATCTAATACCCCTGACCCTAGTTTTTCGAAGGGGTATTCTGGCGGGTCGAAGGCCCCTGAGGGTGAGTACCGGATGGCTGATTATCAAGGCCCAGCTCAGAATGTTCCTAAGCCTCCGATGCCTACCGCTGCTGATGGGCATACCGAGGCGTCGTTTACTGGGTTGCGTAAGTCGATGCTGGCGTGGCAACGCTGGACTAATTACGGTATTCAGACGGGTGATTATAGTGTGGCGCTTCAGTTTATTGGGGAGAACTGTGAGGACGAGCGAAAAACAATCACTTATGTGACTGAGCTTTATGAGAAGGGTGGATGGGTGATTGATGGTATTCAGGATATTGAGTATTCCTACCAGCCGTATATTTATGGTGAGAATTATCTGTGGAAGATAGAAACTAAATGGCTGGGGATTGTGTATATACAGCCTGACGGGCAGCAGATTCCGCAGGAAAATGTGCGTACGGATGATGATACGTTTTGGTTGGAGTGTCGTCACGCCGACCGGGGCTGGTATATCAATAGTTTATTAACCCCGGACGAGTATTCTCAGAAGTATAAAAATCAGGAAAAGAAATAATTGTGAAAAAATCCAATACCAAAGCAGCGGTCATATAAAGCGTTTACGTCAGTATAAGAAAGGCGAATATTCATGATATACATGCCTATACCTGATCCGAGTATGTTCACTCGCCGTCGTGCACTGTTGCTCGCTAGTACGGGGCTAGGAGCTGTGGCTTTTACCGCCTGTGGTGGTGCTGGTAATACTGAAGGACAGCCAGCTTCTCCGTCTGAGGCTGGTTCGTCGACACCGCAGAATTCGTCGCCTGAGGCTTCTGCCTCTGGCAGCAGTGATGCCTTGGCAACCCCTACCCCTGTAGGGGAGACTTTTAGTAAGGGGTTCTCGGGTGGGTCGCAGGCACCGGAGGGTGAGTATCGTCCTGCTGATGATAAGGGTCCGGCGCAGAATGTTCCCAAGCCTCAAGAGCCTGAGGGTATGAACCTTGAAACCCCTGAGGCGTTTTTTAAGTTTATTGAGTATTGGAATGAGCAGCGTAATTATGCTCTTCAAACAGGGGACGTGAAGGGGTACGCGCATATTACCTCGGGTGCTTATACCAAGGAACTTCAAGCTATTTCTTATATGAAATCTGTGTATGAGAAAGGAGGGTGGATAATCGGAGGTATTCGAAAAATCTTTTATGAGAAGGATAGTTTTGAAAAAGTTTCGGGGAAAGATTATGAATATTCTCTCCTGGGCCGCACCGCTATTCCTCCTACACTAATATTTGATAATGAGAGGCGCACTATTCGCACGGAGGATTTCACTGAACAAATAAATATAGTGTGGAGTTTAGGATTGTCTACACTGGAACCGAATGGTTGATGCGCGAGGTGCAAAATACTGTCAAATTCGATAAATAAAAGTGTTAAATTTGAGGGTTACTCATTAGGGATTCTCCCGTATTCAGAAACCTCAAATGAATGAATAACCTTCTCACTATACTGGCACAACCAAATTTCGTTCCCTCAGATTGAGTATATCCAATCTAGAGTCACACCTACTGCGCGCCTCAAATGCCCTGCCTCAGCTGCTGCTGGCCGATACAAAAACGTTATATCGGCTCTAGCCCCAGCAGAGGCACTACGCTTTTAGCTCCCCCAGCTCATCGAATACGAGCTCACCGGGACCACCCCATTACCGATAGGAACCAAGGGAAGCCGCGCGTTAACGGATACATCAACCCGAATCGTATCGTTCGACCCACACGAAGAGCTGCATGATAACGCCACCGAAATATCCGACGCAGCCACCCCATAATCCTGAGCCACAAGTGTTGCCAGCTCATTCGCCTGGGCCTGCGAGAGGCTCTGCTCCTTAGGCAGCTCCCGAACATACTGCGCCACCTGGGCGCTTGCCGAATGGGCAGCCATCACCGAGGCCTGCAGGCTAAAAACCGTCAAAACCCCATACATAATGGGGATGAGCAAGGTAATACCCAACCCCAGGAAACTCCACGATTGCGCTTCCCTCATCGGGGCTTTGAGAAGAAGTCACCTTCTTGCGGCGTCCCCAGCGGGTACGCGCGCATACTGTCTGAAGGGAGAGGATCTTCACGGCACCACGCACCCGCGCACTACTCTTCTGTTTGGACTGGGTATACCGCATGAGCCTTCACCGATAATGAATTAGGTAACCCGAAAGGGCCGAGCACCGGAAGCGGAGCTGAAACGTTCACCTCAAGCACTCGAGCCCCCGCAGAGTTAAAACTTTCGCTGTACGAAACATTCTGTGCATAGTTACCGGGGAGCGAACCGCGAATAATCTCAGAGGTACGGTCAACGCTCTCAGAAGGGTTACGGTCGTGCAGAGTGCCGTACCGTGCCCCAGCACTGGCCGCATCCAGGAGCAGGTTACGCACATAAAAAGCATACGAAACCTGCAAAATAGCCACAGTAATCAGTGCTAACAGGGCCGAGACCATCACAAAATCGGTGCTCGCATCCCCACGGTCTGCATCTGCTCCGGTGCCCTCTTTGCCCCTTCTACGGGTCACGCACTTGCCACAGGCACGCATGACCAGTTAGCGACCGACCTTTGCGATAGCGTCATTAAACATAGTGGTCAGAGCAGGCTGAGCGACTGCCAAGATAGCAGCAACCAGAACGGCGCTCATCATGGTGATCATCACCCAGCCGGGGACGTCGCCCCGCTCAGGATCATCAGAGCCTGAACGGGAACCGAAAACACGACCCGCCACCAGGGCGGTCATCGCTAGTGCAGTCAGCAAAGCCAACGAAGTACGAATACGGCGGAACATTGTCCTCTCCTTTACTGCTAGGGAACCCCGTGCGGGGCCAAATGGTACAGGTTATTGCCTCTAAATAGTTAGATGCAACAGCGATAGTCCGGGGAATATCGCAAAAACTACGGTCAACGGAAGGATGAAAAACACCACGGGTGCGAGCATCGCGATCTCTTTCTTACCGGCGGTTTCCATCAGTTCACGTTTAGCGTTATCGCGGGCATCCTGGGCCTGTGCGCGAAGCACATCAGCCAGCGGGGTACCGCGTTCAATAGCCACTGCCACGCCGTCCACAAAACGGTTCAGTGCAGGCACCTGGGTGCGCCTCGCAAAATCGTAGAGGGCTGGCAGTAACCCCGACCCGGTGCGGGTCTGCGCCAGAATATCTGAGAATTCACGGGACAGCTCTCCGTTAGAGGTGCGGCAGATACGTTCCAAAGCGCCCAAAAGCCGACTCACCAGCTGTCACCGACAAAGCCATAAGCTCAGCCAGCGCGGGGAACTCGGTAATCAGCATCTTCTCGCGCTTTTTAATCCTCTCCCCAGCCACCAGTCACGGGCCATAAACCCTCACACCGCACACTGCGATAAGAACAATACCGGCGGGTACGAAATACGCTCTTGAATGACGCCGATAACAGTCAACGCACTCATCATTCCCACGCCAGCAAGAGCCCACAGAAGCTGCTCCGCCCTGAATTTACTCACGTTCTCGTCCTCGCCCGCACGGCGCAAACGCTCCCGCAATGACTCATCGGTCATCGACGAATTCCGCATCCGCGAGCTAATGCGGTCAAGCATCGGGCCAAAGAAAAACCAGCAGAACCGCTCCCCAAAGAGGTGGGGGTTTCCTCGGTCTCCGCGAGAGGCTTTCGCGCACAGTCACTGACCGCATCTGCGGGGCAATACGCTCAGCAAACCCTGAACGCCGTGACCGCACGAACGTGCTAATCACAAAGCCACAGGCCCGACCCGAAGTAACCCCAGGAGGATGTACAGGCTTCTCATACAAACACCCTCTTTTCACTCGGCAAAGTACCGATACGAAGCATCAGGCGATAAGCAATCCACGAAAGCACAACGCCGGAAAGCATAAGAATAAAGCCAGCCCACGAATTATAGACGGTACGCACAGCAGGCTGAGTAGCCATCAGCATCAGCACCACCCACGGGGCAACACACGCCAGCTTCGCGCCGTTCACTGTCCACGACTGCCGCGCCTGAAGCTCCGCCCGGGTACGGGAGCTCTCACGCAAAAAATCACTAAGAGTGCCCAGCAGACGTCCCAAATCGCTACCGCCCACTTCACGAGCAATCTTCAAGGACTCAATAATGGTGTCTGCAACAGGATCCGCTAAGTACTCTTTCAAACGGTTCAGCGACGGGATAAACTCGCCACTTGCCCGATAGTCTGAACCAAACCGAGCAAATGCATCACGCAGCTCCTCAGGGCCACGGTACGACAGCTGCACCAGCGCTTCAGGAAGAGACAGGCCCGCACGGATTGCCGAACGCAAGTGATCCACCGCATCAGGCCACTGCTCCCACACCTTGGCTTCACGCGCCTGCGCGCGGCGAGACACAACAATGCGAGGAAGATAGAAACCAGCCACCGAACTTAATAACGCCAAATTCGGCAGGGAGGTGACCGCAAAAATCACGAGTGCCGTAATAGCTGCAGAACCAACACTAAGCCACATAAACGTCCGAAGACTCAGTGAATGCATACCAGCTTTACGCAGCATGATTACCATCTTTGGTTCACGATTCGGACGTTCCTCACCGGCAGGAACAGGCCAACACGACCACCACAGCAGAAACGCGCCAGCCCCCAGCAGCAACCCTAAAAGGATGTTCACAACTACCCCGCCTTCGCCATAGCCAGTATCCGTTCCGGAGCGTGCCCGGCGCGAGCCCACCGTTCAGGGTGAGGCAGTTCAAGAGCGGTGCACACCATACGGCCTTCCTGGCGCACAAACAGCGGTGACATCTCAATCACACCGTTCTCAACGCGACCGCCAAGCATGTAAATCTCCTCAACCCGGCGGTACCCGCGTGCATCACGTTCACAGTGCACAATCAAGTCAAAGCAGCTGGCAACCGTGGGAACCACGAATGCCGAGGAAATATTCTCCCCCGCCAGCAAAGGCAGGGTACAGATCTTCGTCACGGCGTCCCGTGCCGAGTTTGCGTGGATAGTGCACATCCCCGGAAGACCAGCGTTAAGAGCGATGAGCATATCTAAAGACTCCGCCTCACGAACCTCACCAATGATGATGCGGTCTGGGCGCATACGAAGTGCTTCCTTCACCAGCCGACGCAGCGAAATAGAGCCGGTTCCTTCAAGGTTGGCTTGACGGCACTGCATACCCACAACATCGCGCAGGGGAACCTGCAATTCAAAAATTTCTTCACAGGTAATAACCCGCTCACGCGGCGGGATCGATGCGGACAGGCAGTTCAACATGGTAGTTTTACCAGCCTGAGTAGCTCCAGAGACTAAAATATTCATGCCGCTTTCAACAGCCGCATGTAACAAACCCGCAGCACCAGCACTCATAGATCCAAGCTTCACGAGGTCGGGCAGCCTGCGGGCACGCACAATAAATTTACGGATGTTAATACTGGGGTGGCTACGGGTCACGTCAGGAATAACAGCATGCAAACGCGACCCATCAGGTAAGGATGCATCCACGAACGGAGACGAAAGGTCTAAGCGTCGACCGGAAGGTTTCAGCATGCGCTCCAGCAGATGGTTAATATTGTCAATATCTAGACGTAGACCCGTCAGCTCACTCTCCCCCGACCGAGCCACAAAAATCTCATCAGGGGCGTTAATCCAGATTTCCTCAATACTGTCATCATCCAGGAAACGCTGCAGCGGGCCAAAACCACAAATATCATCCGTTAAATAGCGGATAGCATCTGCAGCATCATGAAGTACCGGTAAGGATGCGCGCAGCATCCGGCGATCATAGTCTGCAACTGACGCCTCAATAATCGACACAACTTCATCGCGCGACGTGTACGGGTCTAGTTCACGTGCGCGAATCTGCTCGCGCACATGCTGCGCGATCAGTAAGTAGCTCTCGTATGATGTGCCGGAAGCTGAGCGGTTATCATACGGAAGAGTAGCTCTGGAGCTCTCCATGGTTGGTCTCCCGCTTACGATGAGGTTGATGTACGGTGATGTGATTACTGTACATAGACTACCCCTAACGGCAAAGATTTATCAAACCAAAACCATTCATTAGCTCACAAATTTAGGGAAATGAAACATCTGAGGACATACGTAAAGGCCCGCTCCCCCATAGGAAGCAGGCCTCTACATATGGCATGAGACACGGCGTAGAGCTATCCGCGGATGATCTTCACAGCCTTATCAATAGCTCCATCGAAACGCAGGTTACCCTGATCCAGCACCACACCGCGTTCGCAGATTTTCGATACCAGGTCCAAGTCGTGGCTCACCACAACGAGGGTCTTACCGTCAAGGCACAGTTCTTTGATCTTCTGGATGCATTTCTTCTGGAACGGTTCATCACCAACTGCAAGAATCTCATCCACCAGGAAAATATCCGGGTTCGTGTGAATAGCGACTGAGAAAGCCAGACGCAGATACATACCTGACGAATAGAATTTCACCTCGGTGTCGATAAACTCGCCGATCTCGGAGAATGCGACAATATCATCGAATGCCGCATCAATCTTGGATTTCGACATACCTAGAATGGCACCGTTGAGGTACACATTATCGCGCCCCGTGAGGTCCGGGTGAAAACCGGCGCCGACCTCAATCAACCCAGCGATATCACCACGAGTCACTACCTTACCTTTGTCAGGCTGCATCACACCCGAAATGAGCTTCAGCAGAGTGGACTTGCCCGAACCGTTAAGCCCCAGCAAGGCTACACGTTCGCCCTGCTGGATATCGATAGTCACGCCGTTGAGCGCGTTGAATTTCTCTGACAGGTCGCCTTTACGGCCTTTCATTAGCCACACGAAGGCTTCCTTCATGGACCGAGTGTGCCTGAGCACGAAGCTTTTGACGAGGTTATCCACCCTAATGACCACTGGTGCGTTAGGGTCAATAGGGGGCAGCTGCATCTTCTTAATCTTCATGCGCTTATCAGAGCTCCTGGGCGAAGTTACCCTCAAACTTACGGAAGAGGAAATCGCCAATCAGAACGGTCAGAAGAGACACACCAATAGCTACCGGAGTCCAGAAGCTAAACAGGTGCGGAACAACCTGTGAGGTGGGGGCAAGCTTGTCATGATCCGTGAGGGTAGGGTGCCAGAACGCATAGTGGAAAAGTTCCACCGCCACGGTGAGCGGGTTCATCATAAACAGATTAAAGACCCACGGATACAGGGTGTCGCGCACCAGCGCCCAGGAATACAGCACCGGAGACAGCCAGGTGGCCACCATCAGGAACATATCCACCAGGTTTTCCGAATCACGGAAACACGTTAGCGACGCCAAAGATAAGCCCCAGCCCGTAAGAAAGCAGCATGACGATGAGCATCCCGGCGACAACGGACGCAATGTTCAGCACGCCGGGTTTCCAGCCGCTGAATATACAGGCGATGAGCATCACCACGATTTGAGGCAAGAAATGAATGAGAGCAACCCACACCGTCGAGGCGAGAAAAAGCTCACGCGGCAGGTAGATCTTACGAATCAGTGCGCTATTGACCACCATGGCCCGCGCGCCGTTACCAAACCCTTCCGAGAAGAAGTTAATAACGATCATGCCCGCGAACAGATAAATAGCGTAGTTGTGCATACCCCGCTCAAGGCCCAGGAAAAGGCCCATCGCAATATAGAACACTCCGAATTGGATACCCGGCTTAATGTAAGACCATAGGATACCCAACACGGAACCGCGGTAACGCACCTGGATTTCCTTATCAACCAGCAGCCTTAACAGGTACCGGTTTCGGATAGCGTCCAGAATACCCCTACCGCGCCCGGGGGCTTTAAAGGGTTTGGTGCTCAGATCATTCATCATCGCTTCAGTTCAGACTCCGTATGTTTAGCGAACGTCTCAGCCCACGCCTCATAGGAGGCTACGCTGGCCGATGCGTTCCGGTAGCGTTCACGTAGCGTTGGCCACTCCTTCAAGAGCCTAGCATGTAGCTTAGTTGCATCAATCAGTTTAGAGCGCACCTGCTTAGGGTCGCGGCGGTACCAGAAAAGCCCGGTTCCCTCCGCGTTAGTGGCCAAAGCCGAATCAAACCTCGACAAGGTCCACCAGTTACTCTCACCATAATTGAGCTGAATCTGTGGATGCGATTTCAACTCGCCCGTCATGGGTTTAGTCAGCTGACGGCGCAACGTGTTCATGGTCCACGGAACCAGCTTCTTATACCCGGGCGATTTGAAGTTACGACGGCCCCGGAACGGCGGTTTCTTGTTCTTAATGGTGGGGAAACTATCGACGTCAGTCTTCACCTGCGATTCGGGGTACTCAGCCGCCATCGCACGAATCTGCGGCAGGCGGGCAGAGAGCGACTCGTGCAGGTGCTCCGGCCCGGACAGCAGATCCTCAAGAGCCATCAAGCGGCCGGCCTCAGTATAGTACTGCATTGACAGGGTGTGCTTCACATCCAAAAGAGGAATCCAGCATCACACGGCCGCCTTTATCGAACGGAGAATGCAGAAGTGCCGTAATCAGGCGGTTACGTTCATGATAGTAGGCCTGCCAGCCGACGGAATCGTCCTTATCAGTCCAGGACACATGCCACACACCAGCACCGGGGAATGAGACTGTGGGGAACCCGGCCTCTTTCGCACGCAAACCATACTCTGCATCATCCCACTTCAAGAACAGCGGAAGCGACAGACCGATCTCATGAATCACTGCGGTTGGGATAAGGCACATCCACCAGCCGTTATAGTCAACATCAACGCGGCGGTGCAGCCAGTGCGTGCTACGCAGGTTGCTGCGGCCCAGATCGTGACCCATGACCATATCATCGTAAGGCTTGTCGTAGAAGTTACGCCACGGATTGACAACCTCGCCGTAGGCGTGCAGCACCGAGCGGTCGAACATATCAAACATATGTGCGCCCACGATGGTGGGGTTTTTGCAGTAGTTTGCAAACGTCACCATGCGCAGGATGGACTCAGGCTCAACAATCACGTCATCATCCAGCAGCAGCACATAGTCGCTGCCGTTATTCACGGCCTCAAACATGCCACGGGAGAAACCGCCCGAACCGCCCAAGTTACCCTGATTAATAATGCGGAATTTACCCGGCGAGCGGCTTAACAACTTCCTCAAAATTCGGGGTGGTCCTGCACCTTTTTATTTCCTTGATCAACGATCAGGAACTCGTGCACAGAATCAAAAAAATCTCAGGGCTTTCACCCAGTGTGCGAATATTGTTAATGCAGTACTCAACCTTGTTCATGGTGGTGATCTGCACGGTTGCCTGGCCAGCGTTTACATCAGCGCGCGGCTCAATATCACCCAGCCAGTTAGCTTCAATCAGCTCAAGGTCGGTGGTGCCCGAAAGATCAAACCAGTACCATCCGCCGTCGCCAAATGGGGCTAACGGAAGCTGGAAAGTCGTTTCTGCTGATCCGGACAGCAGCTTAGCGTCCACACGCTGAATAACGCCGCGGCCGTTAGATTTATACACCACGACCATACCTTCACCACTGGTATGTACGCTCAAAACCACCTGTTTCAGGTCGGTCCACCGGCGCCAGTATGAGGCAGGAAAAGCGTTAAAATACGTCCCGAAGGAGAGGTGTTTACCGTCGCCCACCGTAATAGAGCGGCGCCCCGTCAGGTTACGGGCGGCGTTAGCAGATGCAGCGGGCGCGGGTGCGTTAAGGGTCTGTGCGTCAGTAGCCTCTTTAAGGCTTGTGGCGGCATCACTATCGAAACGGGTAGGAAGCTGCACACCGGTGGCGGCGCCAGCATCCACATACAGGGGTACCACATCAGTTTCCACAGCGCTGGGGAAGATCACGCGCTGTAAGGTTTTTAAAGTTTTTTCCTCAGTCGTCATTATGCGTCCACACCGCCGGATTCGATCGTGGCGCCCTCAGCAAAATGCGGGCGGATCTTATTGTCAAACATCGACAGCGCGGATCCGATAGCCATGTGCATATCGAGGTACTTGTAGGTGCCCAGGCGTCCGCCGAACAGCACGTCCTTCTCCCCCTTAGCAAGATCGCGGTACTTCAGCAGCTTCTCACGGTCCACGGAGGTGTTCACCGGGTAATAGGGCTCGTCTCCCTTATTGGCGAAACGTGAGTACTCGCGCATAATCACGGTCGCGTCCTTGGTGTAGTCGCGCTCAGGATGGAAGTGGCGGAACTCATGGATACGAGTGAAAGGAACGTCAGCATCCGGGTAGTTCATGACTGAGCACCCTTTGGAAGTCCTCAATAGGCAAGACTTCTTCTTCCAAATCAATGGTGCGCCATGACAAGTCACCTTCGGTGTAGTCAAAGTAACGGTCCACAGGGCCGGTGTAAACCACAGGAACCTGGCCCAGCACCTTCTCACGCGAGTATTCATGATCTCCCGAGAAGAAATCGGTATTCAGCCGCACCTCAATATTCGGGTGCGCTGCCATACGCTCCAGCCAAGCAGTGTAACCGCCCACCGGTAGCCCTTCATACTTGTCGTTAAAGTAGCGGTTGTCATAGGTGTAACGCACCGGCAGTCGGGAAATAATGGAGGCTGGCAGCTCCTCCGGCGGGGTCTGCCACTGCTTAGCGGTGTAGTGCTTTAATGAATGCCTCATACAGGGGGCGCCCAATTAGCGAAATGCCCTTATCGTTGAGGTTCTGCGGATCAGTACCGGCCAGCTCCCCGGCTTGTTCAGCAATAAGTGCTTTCGCTTCAGCCGGTGAATATGCAGCGTTAAAGAACTGGTTAATAGTACCCAGGTTAATGGGCATCGGGTACACCACACCATCGTGGCGGGTGTATACGCGGTGCACGTAATTCGTAAAATCGGTAAAACGGTTCACATACTCCCAGACACGTTCGTTGGAGGTGTGAAACAGGTGCGCCCCATAGCGGTGCACCTCAATGCCGGTCTGCTCTTCGTTCTCGCTGTATGCGTTACCACCGATATGAGAGCGGCGGTCCAACAGTGCCACCTTTAAACCAAGCTCAGTTGCGGCCTGTTCGGCAATGGTCAGGCCAAAAAGGCCCGAGCCGACAACTACGAGATCAGCAGTCAATTTCTTCTCCTGTAAGTCATGGGAAACCCGCACGCAAACTACGAATTTACCAGTTTAACGGCGCCTAGAGCCAGGCGTAACCACAGCCTTCAGCGGCGCAGCAGCACCTTCTAAAGACGGATTTAATCATATCTAAAGTTACCTGATATCCGCACCCATTGCATATTTGCATCGTATTTTTTCGGCCTCCGAAAGAATCCAGGACGGGCATAGTCTGCACCGCCTCCGCATTCACAGCTTGTAATATTTACGGCATTTAGACGGCATCGAACTACAAAATATGTGGATAACTATGCTTAATGGTCACAATAGGTATTTTTATCCACAATATACGATTAAATCTCTTGATTTATACTTTGACATGTTTTGAGATTATTACATGAAGTATTCGTTGTTTCTTGCCGATGCACCCCGCACCCTGGGAAAACCCGATTACCCTTCCTACCCGCAGCTGCTCTCCGTTGAGTGCGCTGCGGGTTCTCAGGCACGCCAGCTTGCCCAAGCGCTGCCTCATTCGGCCCTGACCGTGGCCGGTCGTCCGCTCGAAACCCTCACTGTTGGAGCGACTCCGCTGACTCCCGGAGCATGCCTCGAGCCCGGCCGCACACAACTGACCCAACCAGCGGCAGTCAGCACGCTCTATGTGCTCCGAGGCCCTGATGCGGGGCATGCCTACCCCATACCGCGCGGGCACACACACATCGGACGCTCACAGAAAAACAACCAGGCGGTTGCCCTCAACGACCCCTATCTAGCACCCAATCACGGAACCCTGGTGGTGGATGGCTCAGGGGCACGTCTCATCCTTTCTCACCCACCCCGCAGTAAAAACTTGGCTGCCTTACCCCTGCCCCACGGGGTACTGCCCGGCGCGAGCAACAATAAAGAACAAGAAATACGGTGGAATGAGCCTTTCATAGTGGGTTCATCTACCTGTCTTCTCACCGCTCCCGGGCAGAGCCCGGCTTTACCCCAGAATACCGGCTCCCCCTTTGAACCAGTCACTTCTCACACCCAAGCCGCGCGTAAACTCGGCACGCTCATTATCATGGTGTGCCTACCGCTAATATTGGTGTGGCAGTGGCAACGCTCACCGGGATGTGGATGTTCCTGCTCATGTCATTAGCCTCATCAGCCTTAATGCTGTTACATATGCTCAGCGGTCGAGGCGAAAACAAACGCGCCCAGCGAGAGGTTCACAACTCCGGCGAGCGCGAGAAATTACGTGCCGAAGGGCTCACCCCGGCTGGAGCCCGCCCATTTATTCCTGCCGCCGACCAGTCTGCTGCTGCGGCGATCGTGCTCGGGGCAGGCCCGCGCCTGCCATTTGTGAGCGGACGTAATCTGAATGTCTCTTCCCTTCAACCTCATAAGCGGGCCCCTCATTACGTTCCGGTTCCCACGGCCGCGTTACCGCACGAGTTGCATCTAAAGCCTGAGCATCTGCACGCCTATCTGGTGCAGCTGGTGGCGGTCTACCCTGGGGAGATTATCGTATTAGCCCCCGCATCCGCAGCAACAGTTGTGCGTGATGCGTTGGTATGCCTTGGAGTTCACGAACGGGTGCGCCTGTGCGTTAGTCCTGAGCAGATCGCTGAAGCACTGGCAGTAACAGTTCCTGAGCCTCAGGAATCTTTCTTGCCAAGCTCACAGCCTGCAGCCATTCCCCCGCTGTTTATTTCAGCGGGCGTGCCGCGCGGTGGTACAGGTGTTTTCCCCACAAGGGCTGCCTTGTGTATTGTGCATCCTCACGATACAGCTCATGTTCCGGTGCTAAATGGTGCGGCACTGTCTTTGCAGACCGTTGGAGAGTACCAGCAAAGTATCTCGTATGTGCGCTCGGGGCCTGCCCCGGCCGAGCTGACCCCTGCCGAGAGCGTGGGGCAAGTACATCCGTTAGAGCTGAATGATTCTTGCGCTACAGCGGATGGGTTAAGTATTGCCCAATATGTTCGTGCGTTGGCTGCATTAGCGGGTAGCGGGGAGTCTGATACTGTCGCTGAGGCCACGGATGCAGCTTCGGTTCATAGCAGGTCGTTGCGGCTTTCTGAGCTGGATTCTCTCAATGGGGAAAATGCTCACGCAAACGGTATTGACCCGATGGGGCTACTCTGTGAGGAAGCAGCAGCCCGCTGGGCTATGAACCGCTACTCCCCTGACCTGTACTGTCTGCTGGGTTCGGCACCGGGCGGGTACCTTGATATGGGGCTGTCTGAGCATGGTCCCCACTGGATTGTGGGCGGCACCACCGGTGCGGGTAAGTCGCAGTTGCTGCGTTCTTTGATTCTGACCGTGGCGCTGCGTTACGGCCCGGAGAGGCTGGGGCTGATCTTGGTCGATTTTAAGGGATCTGCTGGCTTGGGTCCGCTCGCACAGCTGCCGCAGACTTTGAGTATGCTGAGCAACTTTGATGTGTCTGCAGTGCACCGTGCTCTTGAGTTTTTGCGGGCCGATGTGCGCCGCCGCGAACGTGATTTGCTGAGCTTGGGGGTGAACTCGTACCGTGATTATTTGCGTTTGTGCGCGGCCTCAGGTGAGATTCCTGCGTACCCGGAATTGGTGATTGTGGTTGATGAGTTCCGCATGTTGGTTGAGTCGATGCCGGATGCTATGAACGAGCTGATGAAAATTGCGACGATTGGCCGTTCATTGGGTCTGCACCTGATTCTGGCAACTCAGCGGCCGCAAGGCAGTATTTCACAGGATATTCGAGCAAATATTGCCAGTAATATTTGTTTGCGTGTCTCTTCGGGGCAGGATTCATTTAATCTGGTGGGTCATGAGGGCGCGGCGAGTATCCCTGCCTCTTGCCCGGGCGCAGGGTACGTGCGTCTGCCGGATGGCCAGAACCTGCCATTTAGGGCTCCGCTGGTTGATGCTCTCCCCAGCAATACGGTTCAGGCCCCGTTCGCGGCGCAGCTGTTACAGGATGGCGCATGGGTTCCGCTCATTAGCCCGGTAGCACAGCAGGACGCATCCGACGATTCTCAAGGTGAGGATGCTCAATTAAACCGTGCCGTGCAGCTCATTCGTGAGGCATTTGAGTCCTACGCTGTCTCTGCGGGGGATTATCAGCCGATCCCACAAGAGCTGGCAGCCCATACGGAGCTGACCGTTTCTTCCCGTGAGTTTGAGTACACACTGGGCGAGCTGGAGATCGCGCGTTATGGTGTGCGCCAGCCGCGTACGTGGGGGATCTCCTGTGGTGCATCTGCAGCTAGTGGGGCTGAGCAGGAGGAGGCTGCGGGTGCGCTGGCTGTGTTAGGGGCGGTAGTGAGCGTTCAAACCTTTTGAACGCGATGCTGGCCCAAGCTGCTCAACGCGGGGAGCGCATCATTGTGTTGACTGCCGATTCTGGGTTGCACCGGCGTTTGGCGTGCGCTTACGCGGAGGGATGTGAGGTGTTTGATGCCCTGGTTGGCCCTCATGAACTGTCGCATTTACAGTACTGTTTGCAGCAGCTGCGTAGCGGCTACACGGTGCCGGGCCGTGAGGGGCAGCAGGATGGTGCGCTGGTGGTTGTTGACGGACTGGATTCGTGGCTTGAGCTTCTCATGCGCCTGCCGCAGGTTGAGGGCCAGCTGTATGATCTGCTGGCGCAGGGGCATCGTTACGGGTACCGTGTGGTGTTTACCAGTGCACTTTCGCTTCGTGGACGTTTCGCGTCGGTGGCGCATTCGACGTTGTTGTCTCGGCGGTTTGTTGAGAATGACCTGATGCGCAAGACAGTGAAGAACTATCCGGTTCCGGCGCAGGGCCATTTTGCGGTGGAGGGAACGTTAAATACCGATTTAATTGGGGATGAGCCGCTGGAGGCTTCGGTATTGAGTCCGGTAACGTTGAGTTCCTCGGAGCTTACCAAGTTATTGCAGGATACAAGCGGCAGGTCGCATCGGGTGCGGCCTCTGGTGCAGTTCCCTGAGGGAATCTCAATTCCTGCTCAGGATGCGGTGCTGGATATTCACCGGAAGAGTCCTGGAGCTCTATTGTGCGGGTATCAGCGTGATGGGTCAGCGGCTCTGATTCATGCGCCGCAGGGAACGTTTGTTCCGGTGCCTGGTGCGCGTTCTTCTGGTAAGAGTACGTTTTTGCAGAACCTTGGTTCACTGAACCCGCAGTATGGTGTGCTTCATATTGCGGGGGCTAATAATCCGGATGCGCAGCAGCTTCGTGAGACCTTTGAGAATGTTCCTCACCCGGAGCGGGTGATCCTGGCAGTTGATGATGTGCCGTATATTTCTGCGGCTACCCAGCAGGTGTTACTAGAGTTTGGGCGTAAGTTCCGGGCCGGGTTTATTGCTTACACCCCGTACACACGGTGGCTTTCGTCGCCGGTGTTGGCGTCTTTGTCAGGGTGTTCACGAGCGGTTGTTATTAATCCGCGGACCGCTGCCGATGGGGAGATTTGTACGCTTTCAGAGCTTCCGCTTGATCTGTACACGGAGGGTACTCTACCACCGGGTCGGGCGGTTGCGGTAGATGCTGGGCGGGCTACCGCCTGCCAGTTACCGAGTGCCGTTTAAGGTCTGCTTCGTCTGCTTCGGTTGTTTCGTGCAGGTACTGGCTGGTTGCCGGGAGGAATACGGCAACCAGTGCAGTACCGGAGAGAAGTAATAGCACTGTGGGAATGATGATAAAGGAGAAAGGTGCATGGTCTGCCCCAACCACACTGCGGTAGGAGAAGTAGCTGTATATATTTGAGGCATTAATGAAGCTGGCACAGGCGTGAATCAGGGCCATGGGGGTGCGGGCTGTTCGTTTTCCCCGATAGAACCTGAGGGCAAAGAATAAGATTATGAGGCCAAAGAAAGCCTGGATAATACCGCCGACGAGGCGTTCTTGAACGGCTCGGGCCGCATCACCAAAGAGCGGGTCTGCGACCCCCCGGAAAAGCAGATACACAGCTTCTACGGTTGAAAGCCCCGCCACGAACAGAACGCTCAGGGGCGCTTTGGGGTTCACAGTCGTCTTCGGGGTGGCCATAGTCATCCTTTGGTCGGTGCGTTGAGCGGGGTAAGGGTGCATAGATCTGCAGCCCGCGTCCCTCTATTTTAGCGACCCCTGCAGCTCTTCGGCGCAGTGCTGGGAAACACTCTGTGAGTTTATGTCATGAAATACCCGTTACTTCCTTTTGAGCGAGGTTACCCTATGTGATACATACCTCTAATATTTCAAAAAGTTTTTTTGGAAAACCTCTTGTCAGCATGCCCGGACCGTGGGAAAGTTGATACGTCAAGTTCCCCCTCCGTTCGGGGGATGCTTTATGTCACACACCAAAAGTCAAACGCACGAAGCGCCCCGGTGCCAGTGCACTACTAAAAGATTGAAGGAGGTCCAGCTGTGGATTGGCGTAGCCGTGCTGCTTGCTTGGATAAGGATCCCGAACTGTTTTTCCCCGTTGGAAACACCGGACCTGCCCTTTTGCAGATTGAAGAAGCAAAAACAGTGTGCCGTTCCTGTGAGGTAGTTGATGTCTGCCTGAAGTGGGCTATCGATACCGGTCAGGATTCCGGTGTTTGGGGTGGCACCAGTGAGGATGAGCGCCGCGCTATGAAGCGTCGTGCTGCTCGCGCCCGCCGCGCGTCCTAATCATACGCGCTACTACACACATACAGCTGAAACGCGGCTCCCGAAGGGAAGCCGCGTTTTGTTACCCCAGCATAACTACGATAAAACTACTCTAGCCATATGGCTTGTAGTCTTAGGTGTTCTTAATTAAGCCGGGCACTAATAATCACCCGGGTACCAGCAGGCTCATGCGGCTCCCATCGGATAGAACCGTTGAGCTCACTAGCCACAAGGGTGCGCACAATCTGCATCCCCAGCCCCTCATTACCTGTGCTGGGCCGGTATGCTTCAGCCCCGGACTCCTCAATGGGCTCTCCCCCCATCCCTTGACCATCGTCAGTGATAATGACGGTGAGAGTGTCCTCACCCACCTCATTCATGGAACGAATTCCTTCTAGGGTGACCGTTCCAGCACCCCCATTAAGGCCGTGCTCCACGGCGTTGGCCTCAACCTCATTAATAACAAGCGCCAAAGGGGTGGCAAACTGGCTCGGCAGATAACCAAACGATCCAAGAAGCCGGGTGTTAATCTCTTGTCCCGGGGAGGCGAGCTCTGCCGCTAAGTGAAACTGCCTCTCAACGAGTTCATCAAAATTTACGTTCTGCGCGAGACCCTGCGAGAGTGCCTCATGGACGGTGGCGATCGTCGAAACGCGGCGCATCGCCTGCTCCAGTCCCTGTTTCGCCTCTCGGGTACTCATGCGACGGGCTTGTAGTCGCAGCAGTGCGGAGACCGTTTGCAGATTGTTTTTGACGCGGTGGTGAATTTCTCTAATAGTCGCGTCTTTTGTCATCAGCTCCAGTTCGCGGCGACGCAGCTCCGTCACATCCCGGCACAGCAGCAGCGCCCCGTGCCTTTCCACCCCCAATGGGGTGATTCGCTCCAGCGGGATGGCACGTAAAGTGATGCGAACTTTCCCAATGTGCAGTTCAGCTCGGGCATCTTCACGGCCAGCCAGCACAAGCTGCAGAGTTTCATCAGCTTCCTCCCCCGCCGGGAGCATATCACGGGTAACGTTCGCTAAGTTCAGATCTTCTAGGTACCCTTCTAAGCCCATGCGGGCATACATTGAATTTGCATTGGGTGAGGCGAAGGTGACGTCTCCTGCGTCATTAATCAGAATGATACCGTCAGTAACTCGCGGGTTACCGCGTGTATTGTTCTCATGCGCCAACGAATCAGGCCAAATGCCTGCATGCACCATTTCGAGCATATTATTTGCGACTTTGTAATAAATATTCTCAGTGCGAGCTGGCTTACGACTCACCAAAGGAACAGTATGAACACTTAACAGGGCGATTGTGCGGCTATTACGCACTATAGGAACAACTTTAATCATCACCTCGGCTAGGCCTTCACTCGGCTCATCGTCCGCGAACGAGATAATGTTCTGTTCAGTCCAGGAGTGCAACGCTGCTAGACGCATCGTCTCTCCCATCGTCGTGCCAATCGGGTCGTGATGGAAAAGCGTATGCACGTTTGAAGGCCTCACGTGCGCGATAGCAGAGAAATTACTGGTGATCGACGGGCCCGACACACTATCGGGTACGCTACCGTCAGCCACCACATAGTCTGTAGGGAACCATAGCACCAAATCACTATGAGCCACATCGGCAATAATCTGCCACTCACCGATGATCAGGTGTATCCATTCGGTGTCTCCAGGGCCGAAATCGCCAGCGTTAAGAATGCTCTCTGTGAAAGACATAGCTATGCTCCTTAGGCTTAGGCGGGTTCTCCTATTCTACGGCGTCCAGCGTGCGCAAACGTACAAGGCAGCACCGTACAGAGCCTAGTTTTTCTTCTTGCGGCCCCCGAAAAGACGGCTCAGAGTTCCCCGCTTTTCTCCGGCTGAAGAGGCTGGCTAGCAGCATCCTGCTCAGGCTGTGCCGGTGCCCCATGATATGCAGGCATAGGATTCTGCTGCTGATTTGTGTCAACAACCGGCGGGCGAATAGGAGCAGGGGCAGGCTCATGTGCAGACGGTGAAGCAGGCACAGCTACTTGAGGTTGTTTGTATCCAGAAGCGATATCTAGCTTACGATACAAGTCATTGATCCCTCGCGTCAGTGGGCTTTTAGGTGCACACTCCTGTAGGGTTTGGCCGCGCATCCACGCCTTATCGAGTGATTTACGATCATACGGCAAGAAGCCGGTTAGCCCCACGCTCGGGTCCGAACCTCTCCCAGGCGCGGCGCAGCTCACCAACTGTCCCGTGTCCGCTCGCGTCGGAACGCACCTTGCACAGCCACAGATCGATACGGGTCAGCGGAGAAATATCATACGGCCCGTCTCGCAGCTGCTCATACGCCTGTATCAGTCGGGGCACACCAATGACATCAGCATTACCAAGCATCACAATACGATCGGCCTTCTCAAGAGCGGTGATAGCTGCCCCGTTTCGCAGGGGAACCGGGCCGTCATAACTGAGCTCTTCGTCAGCCTCAATACACGATGCGACGTCAATTATGAGCACATCGTACCGTGTGGCGAGCCAGTCAATGCTTGCTGCTAATGACTTTAGCCCGTAACTCGGGCCAGCGGTTAGCCCGGGTAATACCGCTCAAAAAGTCAATACTGTACTTCCCTATCGCCACCGAGCACAGTGCCTCACGGGCATTCTGCTCGGTCAGAGAAGCCCGATCCGCAAAATGGCACATCTGCGATATGCCGGAGTATTCGTCCAAAAGCCCCAGCAGAGGACTCAACGAAGGATTGTAAGTATCGGCATCAATAAGGCAAACTTTCAGCCCATCAGCAGCGGCTGTGGATGCCAGATTCAGGGCCAATGTACTACGCCCAGGAGCCCCAGCTGTGCCCCAAACAGTAAGAACAGTCCCACGGCGGGGCTGTATGGTGTTGGCAGAGGAGATCCCCGGCTGCTGCGCATTCTGCTGGTTATACATACTGTTCTGGCTGTAGCTGGGCGGCTGATAGCCTTGGCCTTCATTCCCAAGGGCGGGTATCTGCTCAGCAGAACCGTATGCCATTCGGCAGAAGGCTGAGGCGGCATCGCATAGCCGGTTGCATCAACGGGAGCCGTATACCCAAAGCTATCCTGGGGCGCCTGTCCCGAGTATGGAGCAAACCCCTGGGAGGTTTCCTGCCCAAATTGGCCGGTATCTGAGGCAGACTCGTACCCCCACGGTTCAGGCTGATCCCTGATACTCCTGCGGCTCGTAGGGAGATGGTACACCTGGCTGCTCCTGTTCCTCCCATTGACCAAGGTAACCCGTTTGTTCGTCGATATTCGCCTCGTATGGAGGCTTAGGGTATTGCTGCTGTTGCTCGGCAGATTCTGCTTTTTCCGGCTGGGTGGTATCCGCCTTTTGGCGGGCAGAGTCTGTTTCGGCGCAGCTTGTATCAGGCTGGGTGGGGTCAAAACCGTTCAGGATGGCGGCTGCCTCATTAAGTACTGCCTCTTCAGGGTTGAGTTCCGCCGCCTGCTGTTGTGGCGTGAGCGTGTGTTTTTCCTCAGTATTAGTGGCTTCTGCACCACTATTATCAGCATCGTTTGCTAATAGTTCAGACGAGTCATCCGATGCAATCACTTCCGTGACCTCACGGGCTGCTTTTTCGGCTTGAGGGTCGTATCGGTAGGCGCGGTAGGTTACATATGTCTGAGGGTTCTGTGGAGCGCTCTCAGGCTCCGTGTTCCCTATAACCGTGGTGGGCTCTTCAATGGGCTCGACTGTGTAATTGTGGGGCTGAGGCGCCTCAGGGGCTTCTAAAGGAGCCTGCTGTGTTTGCGGAATGCTATATCCGTAGGCAGCGTCATACCCGTACCCATCAGGTGAGGCCGCAAGCTGTGGACGTGGCTGTTCCCCCACAGCAAGTATGGTGCCTAGAGAGGCCTGTTCTAGAGTATTGAGAACGTCAGCCAATTCAGCATTAGAATCCACCCAGTATGTCCCAAACGGCAGTTTATCTCGCGGGTCAGCGATTATAACAACCCGTACTTCGGCCTCAGCTAGGGCCGCGACCATAGAGGCAGTAAGGTCCGTGACAGGCACCGCGCATAGTAATACCCGTGCGATTCCAGTCTGTGCGAACCCCAGAGCCTCTGCTAGGTCATCAGTGGTGCGCGCAACGCTCACGGCGCCACGCTGTGATTCTATACCGTGCAGCAGAGTTCCATCGTCCCCATAGAGAATGACGGGTATGTTCATTTAATTCCCCTTCCGAGGGCAACGGGGACAAGAGTGATCTTTGCTTCACTACCGTTCGCTTCAACAATACTGGATACGGCGTTAGGATTCACCCACAGTTGCACTGTCGCTTTGCCGTTCGCCCCAAGAACGCTTTCTTCCTTTGAGATACTGGATATTTCGGCACCGCTAACAATGGGAGAAGAGCCGTTGCTCCCCTGGCTTTCAGAGGAAGGACTTGCCGAGGCAGAGGGGTTATCCCGCGAATCGCTACTCGCTGAAGCAGATGGCTGAGGAGACGGTTGCGGCGCGGTGGCAACAACGGTGTCACGCTGCACAGCCCATACGTCTACCTGCTCTCCCGCTTTAAGTGCGGAGGCTGAGCCACGGTCAATGGTCACGGTAACTAGTCGGCGATTTTCCCGCACGTTAGTACCTGTAGAATCTTTCCCTATAATCTCACCGCTGGCAATATACCGGGTTGCCATCAAATCGCCTTTATTGATCTCTTCAGAAGTAATGTATCGCTCTGAGGATGAGCCTAAATTGGCATCGACCGGAGTCAGCATGTCGGAAGTAATCTTATCGCCTACATGGATATCACTTTTAGCAGCATAATACTGTGTGGTGTGGTTATTGAGCTGTATAACTGCGATAACACCGACTATGGAAACCAGAATAAGCAGGATACCCATCAGGAGCTTAGGATCTTTAATACCGGGACGCTGCAGACGAGCTGAGGGCTCGCGCTGTTCGGAAGTGTTACTAACCGGAAGATCTCTGTGCATTGGTAAGTTTATGCCTTTCAGGGGATTCCCAGGCGTGACTCTGGGAATATAAAGGTGGTTTTTTGCAGTTGGTGAGTCTGCATAGGCTTCTATCTCAGCATAAAGTGGTATCATAAAGCAAGTAATGGCCTATAAGGAGTGTAATATATATTCATTCACCTCTCAGACCTCGGAGGTGATGAAGGATTGCCTGCATACATAAAGCCTCTAAGAACAGGATTTTGGTGTAATACCCCGTAAAATGCTGGTGTTAGAGAATCCTTTAGCCTATACTTGAAATTGAACAGCAGAATTTTCTCTTGAAAATAATGCCCACCCCTAGAGAAGTAGGACTCACCACAGAAAGGATGCCTACGATGACTGCCCCTCGTTTTCTCACTTTGAGCGATGTTGCAGATGAATTACAGGTTTCTCTTAGCCAGGTGCGCGCGCTCGTTCGTAGTGGAGAACTACCCGCCATTCAGATTGGTGGCCGTAATCAGTGGCGCATTGAACGCACTCGTTTTGAAGAATATATTGACGAGCGCCACTCACAGACTGTGGAAGCTATCGCTTCCGGCAAGATGTCCGCAACCCGCGTTAAGGTTGATTAGTCTTCTAGCTGCGGGCAACCACAGCACCTATAAGGGGCGTAGGGATAATCCTTACGCCCTTTTGTGCACCCCGCCAAGAGTCTGAACGAGGGTATTCCCCACCGGTCAGTACCTTCAACTCCACAAAATCAGCACCAACACGTTCAATAACACCCTCACACACAACTCCACCATGCGCCATGTAGATCTTTACGAGTTCACGCGAAGTCGCCAAAGCACGTAAAGCCAAGGGCAGAGTCAAACGGTACACCTTCTGGCGCACATCCGCACGCAATGCAAGCTCAGAACCTTCCCACCACAGCACGCCCTGCAGCGGCAATATAACGCTCTCCCCCATAGCATTGACCTGCACCCAACCATCCCCCACAGACTCCAAAAGTCCTTCCCGAACTCTAGTGTCGGCACCACAAATGCGTATAGACCCGCCCAAATGAGCCGAAAGTCGTTCAACCATGGTGACGGATGAGTAGGCGCTTCGCGCAGTTTGGCGGGCATCCAGCTCCAAATCGCGGACCCGCTCCGCTGCCAAACGTACCTCAAGATCCCGGAAGACTTTTTCAAATCGCATAGTACTGAGCCTAGGACACAGGGGGTCAAAGCGCAATCTAGCAACAACGGAACCCCTTCAAGGGCATTCCGAAGGTATCAAACAAAAATAAACTATAAAAAATTACCTATTAGCTTTACAAACACCCTCTTTATAGTGGATAGTAGTTTATAGAATCAAAAAGCATCAAACAATATGATTGGAGGATAGTCGTGATACAAAGGCACACAAAGGTTGATGCAGAGGTTATTCTTAGCGTGTCCATCCCTGTACTTGCCGTATGCACCGGAGCGTCCTCTCTCTTCACCAGCACACTTTTTACCACCCAAAATATTGCCAGTGCTGCCCTGTACTGCACATTTATTGCGGCACTTGCCGTACTTGGATGGTGGCTCCTCAGCTGCGCATTCGCTATACGCTACCTGTACCGCATTCGTTCGGGCCTTACCCAGATAGTTAATCGTGATGAACGCGGAACACTACTACTCCCCCGTTTTATGCGCAATGCAGTGCTTACCCTGGGCGGTATTTCCCTTGGGCTAGGAGCCGTACTTTCCCCAGCCCAGGCCACCCAACAAACGGATACGGCAAGCCTATCTCCCCAATCTGCACCAGTCAGCGTATCCGCCCCAGCCCTCGTCGGAACGCCAGCCACCACCACAGCCACAGTAAACACTGCGGCGGTGGAGAGAACGGAGCCCACCCCCTTCTACCCGCCCACCAAGCAGCAAACCGGCCCAACACTCAGCCCATTCTTTGGTGGCGGAACAGGAACACCACATGTACAGCCAGCATCAGCTCAGCAAGGCAGCGAATACGTGGTGGTTCGCGGGGATTGCTTGTGGAATATTGCGCAACGCATTCTAGGCCCTAATGCATCAAACGCAACCATACTAGAGTACACAGTACGTATACACCAAAATAATCGCAGCACCATCGGGGATAACCCAGACTTAGTTCTTCCAGGACAGCGAATTCTATTGCCCTCATAAAACTAATAACAGACCGCATGTTTTGCACCGATAAGGAGACAACCAATGAGCACTCTCTACGCTAACTTCCACCACGACCGTCATCGGCAGACCGCTGGGCAACCCATCCAGCCCGAGAAAAAACCACGTGCGGTACAGATGCACGCTGCCAAAAAGATCGATGCAGAACACAACCCGCTCATCCCAGCAGACCACCATGCAACGGCCAGCACGCACACAAACCTGCGTTATGCTCCCAGTGGCTTTACCCTGTTGCCTATCACCGACTATGCCCAAGAAATTATGGGTACCCCAGATGCCAACCGGCCAGCACGGGTTAAAATCCGCAAACCCCGGCGAACTGGGCGCCCACTCAAACGTTCAGATTCCGCAGCCCGCTCGGTGGAGATACTCTGTTCGGGCCTGTGCCTGGGGATTGTTGAAATGCTCGCAGGGGCACCGCACCCTTGAACAATTCCGTAAATGGTTTTCCCCCAGCTGCTGCGCAGAGCTGCAGGCCCTCGGGCAGACAATACGCTCTCAGAGGTCACAGACTCGACGAACCGCAACCCCCCGTGTGCTGCGCTCCCGCGCACAGAAAGTTGATAATGCCAAAGGCGGCTACGAAGTCACCCTTGTAGTGCACGACGGGGTGAAAGTGCGTGCCATGGCAATGCGCGTTATCGAACGCTATTCAACCTGGCATATCACCACTGTCGAATACCGCTAGAAAACCTCCAAAGGGCTCCCAGAAAGATATACCTTTCCGGGAGCCCTTTGGAGGTTGCGGTGCACTCAGCTTACGACTTTTTATTCACCACGCGAACGCTCGTGCCGCCATCCTCGCTAGGTGCTGAATACTGCAAGAACTTCGGGCGGCTTGGGGTCTGCAGCTGCACGGCAGAAGCCTGAGTGCGCTGCTTGGACAAGTCTAGATTGAACAGATAAGTGACGGTCTCCTCACGGATGGCCCCCAGCATATCCTCATACATACCGTACCCTTCACGCTGGTATTCAACCAGCGGGTCACGCTGGGCCATTGCGCGCAGCCCGATACCTTCCTTCAGGTAATCCATCTCGTACAGATGCTCGGGCCAACGTTCGCCGATCACCGAAAGCATCACGCGGCGCTCAATTTCACGCATCGCTTCTGCCCCAACGCTCTCCTCACGCTCCGAATAGGTCACGTGAGCATCGGATAGGATTTCTTCCACCAGCAGGTCACGGGTGATCTGGGTGCGGTCCCCCGCTTCCTCAGCGATATCATCCACAGTCAGGCTAATGGGGTAAATGGTCTTCAGTGCATCCCACAGATCCTCAAAGTCCCAGTCTTCCGCGTGCCCCTCGGCAACACGGGCATCAATGGCACTGGTAATTACCTCATCAATGAACCCGGAAATCTGATCCTGCAAATCATCCCCGTGCAGAATCTGCGCGCGGTCTTTATAAATAGCCTCACGCTGGCGGTTAAGCACATCATCATACTTGAGCACGTTCTTACGCTGCTCAGCGTTACGGCCCTCAACATTCGCCTGCGCATTAGCAATAGCGCGAGAAACCATCTTTGAATCGATTGACGAATCGTCGGGTGCCATAGACATAAGGCGCGTAGCCGCAGTCGTATTAAACAGACGCATCAGATCATCCGCCAAAGACAGGTAGAAACGGGACTCGCCCTGGATCTCCCTGACGGCCCGAACGGCCGCGTAGCTGGTTGTCGATACGACGGGATTCATGCCGCTCAGTACCCAGCACATACAAGCCGCCGAGCTTCTTCACCTCATCATGTTCTTTCTTAGCCGCCCGCTCGCACTCTTCAAGCACCTGCGGCCAGCGGGCCTCATAAGCCTCAGAGTTTGTGTTCGGATCCAGCCCAAGCTGACTCATCTTCTCAACGGCCTCGAACTCGGGGTTGCCGCCAAGCATAATATCGGTACCACGCCCGGCCATATTAGTTGCCACAGTCACCGCGCCCTTACGGCCCGCCTGTGCCACGATATGCGCCTCGCGCTCATTATTTTTCGCGTTCAGCACCTCATGACGCACGCCTTCTTTCGACAGCTGGCGTGAGAGGTACTCCGACTTCTCAACACTGGTGGTACCCACCAGTACTGGCTGGCCCTTCTTATGACGCTCTTTAATGTCCCGCACCACGGCGTTGAACTTGGCGACCTCATCCTTGTACACCTTATCCGGGTTATCGATACGGTGCACACCCTTATTAGTGGGGATAGCAACCACGCCCAGTTCGTAGGTGCTCATGAACTCGGCGGCCTCAGTCTCTGCGGTACCGGTCATGCCCTGCGAGCTTATCGTACATGCGGAAGTAGTTCTGCAGGGTCACCGTGGCCATTGTCTGGTTCTCGGGCTTAATCTCGACGCCCTCTTTGGCCTCAATCGCCTGGTGGATGCCGTCGTTATAGCGGCGGCCCGGCAGGATACGGCCGGTGTGCTCATCCACGATCAGCACCTCACCGTCCACCACCACATAGTCCTTATCGTTGGTGAACAGCTCTTTTGCCTTAATTGAGTTATTCAAGAAACCAATCAGCGGGGTATTCTTCGACTCGTACAGGTTCTTCACGCCTAGGTGATCCTCAACCTTATCAATACCCGATTCAAGGATGCCGACGGTGCGTTTCTTCTCGTCCACCTCATAGTCTTCACCCTTCTTCAGGGTAGTCTTAGCGATGCGGGCAAACTCGGCGTACCATCGGTTCGCTTCCCCCGCAGCCGGACCGGAGATAATAAGTGGGGTACGCGCCTCATCAATCAGGATCGAATCGACCTCATCAACAATCGCGAAGTTATGCCCACGCTGCACCTGTTCCTCAGCCGTCCAGGCCATATTATCGCGCAGATAGTCGAACCCGAACTCGTTGTTCGTGCCGTAGGTGATATCAGCCTCGTACTGTTTACGACGCTCCTCAGAATCCATTGAAGAAAGAATAACCCCGGACTCCATGCCCAAGAAGCGGTATACGCGGCCCATCAGGTTTGCCTGGTACTCCGCAAGATAGTCGTTCACCGTCACCACGTGCACGCCCTTACCTGAAAGAGCGTTCAGATATGCGGGAAGAGTCGCCACAAGAGTCTTCCCCTCACCGGTCTTCATCTCGGCAATATTCCCCAGGTGCAGGCGGCGCCACCCATAATCTGAACATCGTAGTGGCGTTTACCAAGGGTACGTTTGGATGCTTCACGCACCACAGCGAAAGCCTCCGGCAGCAGAATGTCGAGAGACTCACCGTCTTCCAGGCGCTCTCGGAAACTATCGGTTTCGGCGCGTAGCTCGGCATCAGTAAGTGAAGCGAAGCTATCTTCAAGCGAGTTCACCGCCTTGGTGTACTCCTCCAATTGCTTCAGAATCTTCTTGTCGCCGGTGCGGAGGATTTTCTCCAGGAAAGATGCCACTGCCCATTGCTCCTTGTAATCATCACGTACTCCCCAACGGGCACGCCAAAGCGAACCCCGGTTGAGGCTTTCCTAACTATTGTAGGGCAGAGCCACCTAAATGACGGATTCTACGTCAATATTATTCGTAGAGCGCACGAAATCCCACACCGGATGTTACCCGCACCATAGAAAAAGAGCTCGGGGTGGGAAAACCCGCCCCGAGCGCAACGAACTCTAAAACCCCTGCTTACTCATCGGTCAGGGTAATAATGCCGTAGCTCCAACCCTTACGGCGGTATGCCGCTGCCGGGGCTCCGGTCTCCTTGTCAATGTAAAGGTAGAAGTCGTGACCCACCAATTCCATATGATCCACAGCCTCCGCCGGGCTCAGACGCTCGCCCGGGAAGCTCTTATGACGGATCTCAAGGGGTGAAGCTGCCTCATCACTGAGCGTCACCTCGGTTGTGTCGAAAGCCGCCTCTTCAACAGGAACATCCGGAAGCAGGATCTCGGTAATAGCGGTCTTACCCACCACCGGTATCGAGCCAGTAGCATCCGCAACGGATACAGGATGCTTGCCGCCGTGCTTACGAAGCTTACGACGATCCCGTGCACGACGCAGACGCTCCAAAAGCTTGCCGTAGGTTTCATCGAAGACCGCGAACTTATCGGGACCTTGAGACTCAGCGCGAAGCACCGGACCGCGCCCAATCACAGTAATTTCAACACGAATAACATTGCCGCCGAGATGGCCATCCTTGGTGAACTTTACGTCAATATCGCTGACATTATCACCGAGCTTTTCGAACTTTTGCACCTTGTCTTCGACATAATCGTGCAGACGTTCCGAAACTTTGATGTTGCGTCCGTAGATGTTGACTTCCACGATACTTTCCCTCCGGTTTGGGGGCTTTGTACCGCACCCGGTTGGGTTCGGCACCGGGAACCCGTCTTTGAGGTTCCTTGCCCCCATTTTAGTACAGATTTATGGTGCATGTCACCGGACACCACCGAATATTTTAGAGAAAGAAAAAACTCACACGTACCGCTCAGGTTAGGCTATGCGACTAGCTCATCACCCTGTGTTTTCAAGGGTACAGAGGCAAGCGTAGCCACCCCCAACGGGAGTATACCCGCCTGGCGTAACGCGCGTACCGCCTCGACAGCAGTGGCCCCAGTAGTCAACACATCATCACACACCAAACACAGCATTCCTGCAGGGGCCGCACCCGAGACACGCATCATTCCCCGCATTCGACGAGCACGCTCTGAAGCGCTCAGTCCCTTCTGCCCACCCGAAGAACCAGCACCAGCGAAAGAAGCCCATGAAGCGCGCACCCGCAGCACCGGGGCAACCGACACCCGAACCCCCAAACGACGCGCCAGAGACCGAGCCCGAACCCGGCGAGCCGCCTCATCCGCTAACTCCCGCGCCGGAGAATAACCGCGGCGACGCACGCTCGCAGGCGACGACGGGGCAGGAACCAAGTGCAGTGTATCCCCCGGAGCTATCAGCCCGGTACGATAAGCAGCCCAAAGGTGCGCCTCCACTACTGCCGCCAACGGTTCGCCCAACTCCGGAAGAGTATCAAGCCGACCAGCGTTCTTAAACGCCAAGACAGTGCGCGTCACCTCAGCCTCATAACTACCTGCCGTCAGGACAGGTGGGAGCCGATACTGCACCAACGGCTGATACGGCTGCGCAAGCCGCTCCTGCACACGAGACGAACAGTCAGTACACAGCCCGCTGCGCTGTGGCACAACCCCCGCTTTCTGCGGCTGCTTCAAAGCATCGCCTCTCCGCAGAAGAGCTGTGCCCCCAACACCGCAACAGGCGCAGGTCGCGGGAAAAACAGCTCCCACAGGGCGTAGGCGCTGTTCAACGCTCCCGTTGCCGCATTCGCCCTTTTTACGTTGGGGCGTCCCGCTGCCACCCACACTCTGGCTCACGGTTTACCCCGCGAATGACATCTCACGCGTAGACGTATTCAGACGGTTCCAGCCGCGCTCCTCCAGCACATAGCATGACCCGTCAGAGCGATGCGCCAGCATATTGCTGGTATTCCCAGCAGCCGAGACCGATTTCACCCCGTCGAGGCGATCAAATTTTGTCTCCTCACCGCTGAGAGTCGTCACCTCAGACTCCCCAGTTTTATCGTTGACCACCACAAGATTCTGCTCACCGGCCCACACGGCTGTACGCGGAGTAATTGATGAGGTCACCCGCACCGGCTCCGTAAAGCCTTTCGGGGTTCCCGAACTGTCACGGACAACGCCCGACATCACCACAGCCGCCGTACCATCACGAGTACCAACCACCACCACGCGGGCACCATCGTGCGAGATCCGCAGGCTGCTAAAGGTCATCCCGCTCCGCCATGATACCGGAATCTCAATGCCTTTAGACCGTTCCTTCTCATTCGTTGATGCCGCGTTATAAGCCCGTACAGCCCCGTCACTTTCAGCCACCCACAACCAGCCAAACGAATCGAAGCTGGGGGCAGTCATCTTCTTATTTTTCACCAGGTACTGCCCCTTACCGCCCGAGAAGAAATACAGGCTGCGGCCTGTATCCCCCAGACAAGCGAGCGCCGTACCATCATAGTTAATCGCAGGGTCTGAGGCGTCAGTCACCGACTCAGTACCAGTTGTCTCTGGCTGCTGGCTCAGATAATCCTCACGGATTACCAGCTTCCCGTCTTCAAGACCCACGACACGCTTACTGATCTCAGGGCTCATGGGGGCCTCCTGAAAACCAGTTGGGGCGTCCTCGCTCACCACCGATCCGTTATAGGTTAGCTCAAACTTATTAACAGACGAGAAATTGCTCAGCACATACCCCACCTGCTGACGCAGCCGGGCACGGGTAACAGCATTGAGCACCGGGCCGTTAATGTGTATTTTTGCGTCCCGGTCAGAAACTTCAGCACGCTCCAAACTCATGCCCTCCACGAGGGTGGAAGCCGTTACCTCCTTTCAAATACGATGCGGGCCCACCCATTACCGTCTGCAGCAGAATCCCCAACTGCCCATCACGGTGCGCGAACCAGCGGATATCGGGTACCGCATGGGTGTACATTGAATTATAAAAATACAGGCGGTAGGGGCTGAACACCCGGTCAAATTCAACGCTATCAAGCCATAACCCGTCGGGGCAGGCTTCAATACGCCACTGCCCCTCAATCTGACGGAGCTTAAAATCAAAAGTTTCTAGTGTCTCAGCAAAGCTACTGGTCAGGCCCTGTTCACTCACCAAAGTAGTCTGCTGAAAACGTGCTCGATACACCCCTGAAGACGACTCATCGGCGCTCACCTGGGCGGTATTACGGTACACCCTGGTCGTTGTAGTCGGGTTCCACTTGCCTTTGAAGTCTGAGGTCAGAAACTGCCGCGCAACCGCATAGTTATCGGCACTATCCACCCCGGCGTGAATAAACCCTTCAATAATGGCCTCCGGGGGTGCGTCTTCCTGCGGTCCGACCGCATGAATCGCTTGGTTCTTATTTTCCCGCACCTCTAGCTTATCGCTGTACCGGTGCACATTTTTAGAGGTTGGGATACCCGCGCAGGCGCCCAGAAGCACGGTAGCCGCCGCAGCAGCACCCACTCCCAGGAAACGACGACGGCTAGTTGAGCTGGAGACAATGCCGGTGACGGCAGAAATGTTCTGTTGACTCATTCAGGGCACTCCATCACTCACTGAACAGGCGGGTTAAAAGGTTGTTCGGATTCCTCCGCAGCAGGGCGAGAAGCAGCAGGTAACGTATTTCCTGCCATCGCGCCCTTAACAGGCATGTACTCGGGCTCACCGGTCAGAAGCACCGGGGAGGGCCCCATCTGCTGCCCGTGCACCAGCGGCAGGGGTCAGCCGGAAACTCGCACCACGGCCCTTAATACCCCACGCCTCAATGGTGCCGCTGTGCAGGCGCACATCTTCGGCAGTGATCGACAGGCCCAAGCCCGTACCGCCCAGGGTACGTTTCCGGGAAGTATCGGCACGCCAGAAACGGTTAAATACCTGCGTCGCCTCTTCATCGCTCAAACCAATACCATGGTCACGGACGGTGACGCCCAACGCCGTCTCGCTGGTGGCAATATATACGTCAATGGGCTTCGACTCGCCGTGCTCAATAGCGTTAAACAGCAGGTTGCGGAGCACACGTTCAATACGCACCCGGTCCACATCCACCATAATCTGCTGCTGACTAGTGTGAATATTAAGTTTAGTGCCCGTGCGTTCAAGGTGCGGCAGGGCCTCCTCAAGCACATCCACCAGAATACGCATAAAGTCATGCGTATCGATATTCGGCAGGGCGCTACCGGCATCAAACCGGGAAATTTCGAGCAGGTCAGCCAACAAATCCTGGAACCGTCCCACCTGATTATGCAGCAGCTCAACACTTCGGCTCTGCACGGGCGTGAAATTCTCCCGCCCATCATACAGCAGCTCGGTACTTAGCTTCACGGTAGACAGCGGCGTGCGCAGCTCATGAGAAACGTCTGACACAAACCGCTGCTGCAAAGTCGATAGCCGCTCAAGCTGCACAATCTGCTGCTGCAAACTATCGGCCATCTTATTAAACGAAATACCTAATCGAGCCGCCTGGTGTTTACCGTCAACACTCACCCGCTGGTCAAGATCCCCAGCGGCAAGTTTCTCCGAGGTAATCGCGGTCTGGGTAATGGGGCGCACCACCATGCGGGTCACAACCCACACAATGCTCAGCACCACCAGCAACAACGCAATAAAGCCGATGCTCAATACGAAATTAATGTGGGTAATCGTGTTCGCCGAATCCCGCAGATCATACACGGCAAACAACCCATAATTAGGGTTCTGCGGAATGGTAATACTGGTTCCCACAATCAGTGCCGGGTAGGTCTGGTCCCCCACCGTCACATTCTCAGTCTGCCAGTAAATACCCTGATTATCCCGCACCGTGTCCCGCAGCGAGGCCGGAATTGCCGATGAAGTCAACGCGCTATCGCTACTTTGTTCCGGCACAAAACCACGTTTTGTCTGGCCGTTGAGCGGCAGCAGAATCCACTGACGTTTATCGTCGCCGCCAGCATCCATCAGGGGCAGGTAGCGGCGCACATCGCGGTTAATCTCGCTATCGCTGCGGGCCTCTGAAGAATCCAGCACACTCTGCACATTCACAAAACCCTTATTGGACTCCTCAAGAGCCTGGGTTTTCTTATTTTCAAAAAGAGAAGTTGCGATCTGGTTCGACAGGGAGGAACCCACCAGAATAAACGCCATAATCATGAGGATGCCCGCACTGCTGAGGCTGCGAAACTGCAGGGACCGTTCCCACAGGTTACGCATGGCCCGTATTGGTGAGACTCGCCGCCGTTTCTTTTTCTTCTTCTCACCGGTATGCTGCTGCTCGTAAGGTAACGACGCAGCCTCGCCGGTGTTCCCCTGCGGTTGATGCGGGGGCGCTTCGGCGTTCGTGGTGTAGACGCTCATCTCTACTAGTTACTTCCAGCCTGGGGCGACCCCGCCGCCGGTACAGTCGGCAAAGATGAGGTGGTTGAGACCGACCCGACGCTATCGAGAGGAACCTTATACCCCACCCCGCGCACGGTCTGAATCACCTGCTGCGCTCCCAGTTCAGAGAACTTAGCGCGCAGACGCTGCACATGCACATTCACCAAAGAGTCGCTCACATCGCTGTAGCCCCACACAATCTCCAGCAGCTCCTGGCGGGACAGCGCCTGACCGGGGCGGCGCACCAGCGCAGCCAACAGATCGAACTCAAGCGGCGTCATGGGGATCTCGGTGCCATTGTAGGTGACGGTACGCCCGTCCATGTCCATCACCGTGTCTCCGATACGAACCACCAGCTGGCGGCTCTCACGCGGACGCAAACGGGTACGGATACGCGCCAGCAGCTCAATATGTTTGAAGGGCTTGGCGATATAGTCGTCGGCGCCAGCTTCAAGTCCCTTCACCACGTCCTCGGTATCGCTCTTGGCGGTGAGCATAATAATCGGCACATTAGACGAGGCACGAATCTGTTCACACACCTCAATACCGTTCTTACCGGGGAGCATCAAATCAAGAAGCACCAAGTCGGGGCTGTACCGCATAAACACTTCGAAGGCGCGGGCCCCGTTTTCGCAGAACTGGGCGTTATACCCTTCCTGGGCTAGTACGATGCCGATCATCTCGGCAAGCGCATCATCATCATCAACAACCAGGATGGTGGGTGTTGAAACAGTCACGGCTTCCTCCTGCGAATGTGCTTGGTGTACCAATCTATCGTAGCTTGATTGGGGGGCCTCTTCGCAATATAGGCGATTTTTACCCCCTCGCACAACTATTTTCAGCCAGAAAGCTCGGCAAGAGCCTGAGCGGCTTCGGCGGTGCGGGCCATGGCGGCGGTTGCCTCTGCCACGTCCCGTGAAAGGTTGCCCGCTGTTTCAGCCCGTTCGGTGAGAACCACATGCGCAAGCTGGGATCCGCCTAAGCCCAGCTCGCCCCAGACACGCCAGAATGCACGCACCTGATGCGGCACCGGGGTGTCGCCAATAGCAGGCAGCCACACGCGGGCGCCAGCATCAATGAGGGCAGCGACTATTTCAAAACGGCGCGGGTCGCTCAGCGGCGGCACCAGCATGGTGGTGTCAGAGACAGCATCCGGATCAATCATAAGCGCGGCAGGGGTATCTTCACCGCCGATAGTTTGCGCCAGCTCCAGCAGGTTGAGGCCCTTCTGCCCTGCCGCGGCCGGGATATGCGAACCATTAAGGGTGTTCCCCAGCAGATTAAGCACCGGTGATGCCCCGCAGTCCGTGATCGCCTCGGCGCAAGCCCGCAGCCCCTCCATAACCGTCGGGGCGGGTATGGAGCGGATACGCCGGAAACCGCTCACGGTGGGGATAGACCCGGCAATAATGCGGTGCAGGTCAGGCTCGTTAAGCTGCACCGCGATACGTCCATCCGGGGTATCGAGTGCCTGCCGCAGAGTTTCCAGCCGTTCGCGCAAACCGGCGAGCAGGCTTTCGCGTATGTCCCGGGTGGCTCCGGGGTCGCTAATGGCGCGTTCACCGCTGGGGAGATAAATGCTTGCGGCAAGGGTATAAACGCCGGTGAGCTGAATCTTAAATGTGGGTTCCCCGCCGCTGGCGTTACCGTTTGAGCGCCCGCCACGGCTGTTTTCTTGGCCCACCACATCGGCGAGCGCATTAATATCCGACTCGTAGGTGGCGTAAGCGAGCGCAGATTCACGACTTGCTGCGCCGGTGTGCGTCAGTCTCCACCCGTAGGATGCCCCTTCCGCGTGGAGCCCATCGAATGTTGCGATAGTTCGCGCCAGGGTGGTGGCACGCCAGCCGCGATGCGGCAGCTCGGGCAGGAACGGCAGGTGGGGATCTCCCAGTTCACCACGTACCCGGTGCAGGGCATCCACCATATCCGCTGTTGGGAAAGGCCCCAGGCCGCTGGCCTGTACGAAGGTGTGTTGGCTACTGTTGGCAACGTCCCAAGCGTTTTCTTGTGTGGGTTCGGGGGCGCGGTACTCCCCTGGCAGCAGTAACCGTGCGGGTGGTTCAGCTCGTTGCGGGATACGGCGGGTGGGGCCCGGTGTCGACACTACGCTCCGCCTCCGCTGGGCAGGTCTTTGTCGTTGTGTTCGATGGCGATGCGCTCATGGTGGCGGATCACCTCGGAGATGATAAAGTTCAAGAATTTTTCGGCAAATTCGGGGTCAAGGCTGGATTCCTTGGCCATGGCACGCAGACGCCCGATCTGGGCTTCTTCACGCCCGGCGTCTCCGGCGGGCAGGTTATGTTTAGCCTGAGGACGCCCACCCGCTGGGTGGCGCGGAACCGTTCAGCGAGAATATGCACAAGGGCAGCATCGAAGTTGTCGATGGAGCGGCGCATGGCAAATAGTTCTTCGTATACCTCTGGCGCCACTTCCTCCCCCATGGAGGTGGCGTTCGGGTCGAATTCTGCGGTGCTCATGGTCGCTCCTAACGGTGCAGCCGCGTTTTATGCGGCGGTCTGGCGGATATCTTCACGGGCTAGGGAGTAGGCGCGGGCGATGGTGGACTGCCCAAGCACGCGGGTGCCTTGGTAGAGCACCATCGTCTGCCCGGGGGCCACCCCGCTCAGCCCATCTTTAAGGCGCACCACAGTTTCTAGGCGTAGCTGGCCTTCGGCGTTCTCATCGGTATTTTCCACCCACTGCAGGTGGGCGGTACCCCGCACAGGGTCGGCGTGGGCGCGTACCTGTGCGGTCACCTCAAACGTGGCGCTGCTGGCCCCAAGCTTGGGGTCTTGCCGCATAAACTCGGCTGCTTCTGCTACGGGTACGCCCGCCCAGGTGGCTCGGATACCGCGAATCTCGTCCACCGCCAGAAGCTCCCGGGAGCCAACGATTACCTCGTTCGTTTTGGGGCGGATTTCGAGGACGAAACGGGGTTTGCCGTCGGGGGCGGGTGTGCCAAGGGCGAGACCTTTGCGCTGCCCTACCGTGTATGCCTGCGCGCCGGGGTGCTCCCCCAGCACAGTGCCGGAGGTGTCTTTAATGAGGCCGGGGCGCATCTGGATGTGCTCGCCCAGCCAGGCGCGGGTGTCGCCTTCGGGGATGAAGCAGATGTCATAGGAATCAGGCTTCTTGGCGACGGAGAAACCGCGGCGAGCCGCTTCTTCACGCACCTCGGCCTTAGAGGGGGGTGGTAGCGAGGGGGAACCAGGCGTGCTTGAGCTGCTCGTGGGTCAGCACCCCCAAAACGTAGGACTGGTCTTTTGCCCAGTCGGCGGCGCGGTGCAGTTCACGGTTGCCGTCGTCGTTGGTGATAACTCGGGCGTAGTGTCCGGTAACGACGGCGTCGAACCCTAGTGAAACCGCTTTTTCAAGGAGGGCGGCAAATTTGATTTTTTCGTTGCACCGCATGCACGGGTTGGGGGTGCGTCCAGCCTCATATTCAGCGATGAAGTCATCAACCACGTCTTCTTTGAAGCGTTCTGAGAAGTCCCACACGAAGAAGGGGATGCCCAGCTGCGCGCATACGCGACGGGCATCCATGGAATCTTCAAGGGTGCAGCACCCACGGGAGCCGGTGCGGAGCGTTCCGGGCATGCGGGAAAGCGCCAGGTGAACGCCGACCACCTCGTGGCCTGCATCGACGGCGCGCGCAGCGGCTACGGCTGAGTCTACGCCGCCGCTCATAGCTGCCAAAATCTTCATGTTCAATCCTTTACGCGTTTCTGCTGGTGGTATTCGGGGTAACCTGGCTGTGGTTTGGGTGTCTTAGGTGTTATGGGGTGTACCGTGCTACGGTTGCGGCTGGCGCGTAAACTCTGATTCTACACTGGGTACCGCCCTTGGGCTCTACCAAGGGGCGCCTACCCGTACCATCGGGAGGCATCAGGCAGTTGGGAGGAGAGCCCCGCTTTAGCCGCCTGCGTGTAAGCATCGGGTAGGGCCGCTAGTAGTCGGGCGAGGTCTTCGCCAGTACTGGTGTGACCCAGGGTGAAACGTTGTGCGCCCCGGGCGGTGTCTTCGTCCATGCCCATAGCTAATAGTACGTGGGAGGGCGGGTGACTCCCGCATTGCAGGCAGACCCGGTGGAGGCAGCAATACCCTGCATATCGAGAAGAAATAGTATGGTGTCCCCTTCGGCGCCTTCGAAGGTGAAATGTGCGTTTCCGGGGAGTCGTTTCTGCCCGGGGGATGTTTCTGTCAGCGGGTCTATCCCGCTCAAATGTGCTTGCGGGATGAGCGCTCGGACGCTCTGTACCAGTTCGTTGCGTAGGGTTGCGATACGTTGGGTCTCTTCCGCCAGGTTCTCTGTGACGTGCGCGGCTGCCTCGGCAAAAACCTGCAATGGCGGGGGCGTCGATGGTGCCTGAACGCACTGAACGTTCCTGACCTCCGCCGTGCAGGACGGGCGTCATATCTGCGGAGCGGGTGGCGATGAGGGCTCCCACCCCCATAGGCCCACCGATTTTATGCCCCGAAATGGCTAGGGTTGTCACCTGTGACTCTCGGAAGTTCACGGGTACCGCACCGAATGCCTGCACCGCATCAGAGTGCATGGGAATGCCGTATTCGGCGGCAAGCTGGGCAATCTCAGCAATAGGCTGGATGGTACCCACCTCATTGTTCGCCCACATGACGGTCACGAGTGCAACATCCGCGGGGTTTTTGGCGATGAGTTCACGTACAGTGTCGGGGTGCACGAGCCCTTGCTCATCAACGGGTATCCACTCAATAACCGCGCCCTGGTATGTCTCTAACCATTCGCAGGTTTCTTCAACGGCGTGGTGCTCAATACTGGAGACGAGGATACGACGGCGCGCGGGATCGGCGCTGTGACGTTTCCAGTACATGCCTTTGACAGCGAGGTTATCGGCTTCGGTGCCGCCGGAGGTGAATATCACTTCAGCCGCGTCGCAGCCGATGGCTTGGGCGATGCGTTCACGCGCGTATTCGACAGCGGCCCGAGCCTCACGCCCGATGGCATGCAGGGATGAGGGGTTGCCGCCGGTGCGCATCTGCTGCACCATCGCATCAATGGCGGCGGGCAGTACATCGGTGGTGGCAGCGTGGTCGAGGTACACGCGGTTAGCGGTCATGGTGCTCCTGTGGGTTGTGTATTTCCCTATTCTAGCCGCCGTTGCATTATTGGGCGCGGGGTACGGGGCTGGTTTGCCGTGGGCTGAGCAGCCAGGGTGCACGCGTTACACTAGGGGCGTGTTTAAGATTCTGTTTTATACGCCGGAAATCCCGGGTAATACGGGCAATGCTATACGTTTAGCTGCTATTACGGGTGCTCAGCTGCACTTGGTGGAGCCGCTGGGTTTCACGTTTGAGGATGCGCATCTGCGCCGTGCGGGACTGGATTATCACGATTTGGCGGTGGTAACGGTTCATAAAACCCTTGAGGATGCGTGGGATGCACTGGCACCGGCGAGGGTTTTCGCGTTTACGACCACGGCGGCTACCTCATATGCGGATATTACGTACCGCCCTGGTGACGTGTTCATGTTCGGTCCCGAGTCGGTGGGTTTGCCCGAGAAAGTACAGCAGGATGAGCATATTACGGAACGTGTAAAAATCCCCATGGTTCCGGGGCGCCGCTCCCTTAACTTGGCGAATTCTGCCTCCATTGCAGTGTTTGAGGGGTGGCGCCAGCACGGTTTTGCAGGCGGAAATTTAGCCTGTTCCGTTGTTAGCGGGCGGGGCTGACGCACACCAGCTCCACCCGCTTACGCCGGGCTCACGCGCGTTATTTCTGTTTCCGTTTGTGGATTTCCTGCACCGCCTGCGGGATGACAGTGAAAAGATCCCCGACGACACCGAAGTCGGCAATCTCGAATATGGGCGCGTCCGCGTCCTTGTTAATGGCGACAATGGTCTTTGACGTATCCATGCCAACCTTCTGCTGGAGAGCCCCCGAAATACCCACGGAAACGTATAGTTCGGGAGAAACGCTCTTGCCGGTTTGCCCAATCTGAGTAGAGTGATCCAGCCAGCCTGCGTCTGTGACGGCGCGGGTCGAGCCGATCGCGGCACCGAGTGCATCCGCCAGATCCTCAATGGGGGCTAAATTTCCGCCGATACCGCGGCCAGCCGCCACAACAGTAGCTGCTTCTTCAAGGTCGGGGCGGGTAGATGCAGGCTTCTCGGTTATTTCGGTGATGCGCACCGTGTCGTATCCGGGCAGAGTATAGGTGGTGAGTACGCCCTCCCCCACCGCAGTGGGTGCCGCCGCCGTATCTACCGAATTGGGGCGTAGGGTTACCAACGGCAGACCTTCAACCCGCACGGTGCTGTCGTACTCGCCCGCCAAAACGTTCTTATGAATATTGAGCGCATCATCCACGTCATGAGCGCCCGTCACAACGCCTACGGGACGAGATCCCGCCTCGGAATTCCCGAGGCGCACGGCCACGCGCCCCAGAAGTTCAATCGAGTCAATATCATGCGGGGCAAGAACCACATCGGGACCAAACTCAGTAATAGCCTGTACGACGAGTTCCACGCGGGCAGCAGGCAACGCATCTGTCAAAGACTGCGCTGGGGCAAAGACACGTGCCGCACCCTGTTCAGCGTAAAACTGGGCAATATCGGCGGAGCCTTGGGCGAATGTCAATACTCCCAGCTGTGTTCCGCCCTGTCCAATACCGGCGCGCAGTCGTGCCAACGCTAAAAGTTCTCGGTCCACACCGCTGGGTTCGGTCGCAAAATTCGTTGTGCCGCCTATAACCAGCACACGGTATGCAGTCGTCATCGTTATCTCCTGTACTGGTTAAATGAGGTTTCGGGATGCCAAGAATTCGACCAGCTGTATGCCGCCGTCGCCTTCATCCACGATAGTTTCACCTGCGGTGCGTTCCTCCCGCGCCAGCGCTTCGGTCACGGTAACGGCCGATGCGCTGCCGCCGAACTTAGCAAGCTCATCCGCAATATCCGCTGCGTTCACGGTTGTAATAGGCTTCTTTTTTGCTGCCATCAGCGCCTTAAAGTTGGGGTATCGCGGAGTGTTCACCTGGTCGGTCACCGAAATTAAAGCTGGCAATTCAGTTTCACAATGCTGCGAGCGAGTATCCAGATCCCGGCGTGCCCTAACAGTTCGGCCCGCAACACTCAGCGACGCTACCTGAGAGATTCCGGTGCGCTCCCAAAAGTTCGCTCACCTGAACGGGCACCAGCGAAGTCTCACCTTCGGTTGATGCCATGCCCGTCAGAATCAGGTCGAAGGTGCCGTGTTCCTGCTCGTAGGTGGAGAGCGCAGCGGCTATGATGCGTGAGGTCGCCAGAGCATCAGCCCCTGCGAAAGCATCGTCGAGAATGTGTACGCCTTCGTGTGCACCCAGCTGCAGCGCACGGCGCAGCCCCTTAGAGGCATCTGCTGCGCCTAACGTAAAGGCGATAACTGCAGAATTCGCTGCATCGGTATCTTCCGCTTCGACAATCTGCATGGCGGCTTCCACAGCGTATTCGTCAAGCTCACTCATCACCGACTCGCTGCGGTCTACCCGCAAAGTATCGTCAAGTTTTTGTTCAAATTGGGTGTCTGGCACGTACTTGGTCAGTACGGCGATGCGATATGCGTTTTCGCTCACGCTCATCCTCCTGCGCCTTATGTGTGTGCGGCGCGTTTGTGGGGTTTAGTTAGGTTTGGCTATATTCTACCGTTTAGCGGGAACGATGGCACCTCTTCCGTGCGGTAACCCGACACAACCAGTGGCGCATGTTCTTGGCGGGAGCGTACCGGAACGGGGTGGGATATCCGCGACAATTGCGGATATCCCACCCCGTTCCGGTACGTTAGTTAGGGCTTGATGCTATTTTGAGTCTGAGTCACCCAGGGTCACCTGAATTTCTTTGACTTCTGAGCCTCGTTGCACCTTAAAGGTGGCTTTTGTATTCGGGGCCATGGAACGCACAGTACCGTTGAGCTCTTCGTCAGCTTCAATACGGTGCCCGTCTACTTCAACCACCACATCCCCCTTCTTCAGCCCGGCCTTATCAGCGGGGCTTCCGCTAGAGATATCGGTGAGTTCCACACCGCCTTCGAACAGCTTTGACTTGCCGTTATCGGTGGTGGCGCCGGTGGTTTTCACACTCGCCCCTAGGTACCCGTGGGACGCTTTTCCTTTGGCAATAATCTCGTCAGAGATACGTTTTGCATAGTTCGAGGTGACGGAGAACGACATACCGGCTGCCGCACCACCATCGGTGCTGCGGTACCCCTGTGTGTTAATACCGACCAGCTCCCCGCGGGTGTTCACAAGGGGGCCACCCGAGTTGCCGTGGTTAATCTCGGCGTCGCTTTGGATCATGGGGATATACGCGGTTTTCTTATTATCTGCGGGCGACACGCGGGAGGCACTGGCGACCACCCCAACCGTCACACTGTCACGGTGGTCATAGGGGGAACCGAGCGCGACCACCTGGTCACCGGGAACAAGTTTGGATGAGTCGCCGAAGGTAATGGGGGTTAACTCAAGCCCCTTGGGGTCAATCTTAACGACCGCAAGGTCAGATGCCGGGTCGGTTCCCACAATCTTCGCCGCGCGAACTGTACCGTCGTGCAGCCGCACCTCCACCTGATCAGCTTTTGTGGAGTCATCAGTAACCACGTGATTGTTAGTGAGGATATGCCCGTTAGTATCTAGAATTTCGCCGCTACCGGTGCCTGAGCCACTGCCGACTTTTACGCCCACAGTCACAGTTGAGGGAAGCACCTTTTTGGCGGTTTCAGTGATTACCGTCGGGTCTGTGGAGTTCAGGTTACTGCTGCTTGTAGTGCCGGAACTTTTGGACGCGCTGGAGCTGACGGCGCCAGATCCGCCACTGTTTGAGGCAGCAATACCGCCCCCAACCCCCGCGCCTACGCCAGCGCCTACAAGAGATGCCAATAGAGCCGCGGTAAGGACCACACCAGTACTGTGTTTTTTGGGTTCACTCGGCTCAGAACCGGGGCGCTCATTCTTGGGGTACTCGTTCGTGTTATTACCCGAACCCGGTTGGTTTTGCGCGTAAGCATACTGCTGCTGGTTTTGAGAATAGCCACGGCTCTGCCCGTACTGTTGGTTGCTGTATTGAGGCGGGTACTGCGCACCGTTATAGCCACTTTGCTGGCCGCCATAGCTCTGGTTCCAACCGGGCTGGGTCATGGGTGTTTCCTCTTTCGTCACGTAAGGTTTCTATCATTTATGTTTCGAGCGTGAAGCCGTTGCGGGGGTTGCCTCGCGGTAGCGTCGTTGTTCGCGAGCGCTTGTCCTTCTCAAGAGTAATGGGCCGTTCTGCACGAAAACGGAAGAATTACTATAAAGCCGCCCGGAGTTTGCTGGGAACTACCTGTGAACCATAGGGTGTTTACCTTTCATTTCTTACACCCTTGATGCACAGGTGTCATTAAGGGCATATGCCGGAAGCGCCTACCACGCTATATTTTACGTTTTTTCGCCGCGTGCCGCAGCAGATTTTCCAGCGTTCCCACATATCATATAAATACCGATAGATACTAAATAATCTTATATTGGAGCATCGTATGAGAAATCTTGCCCATAAAACTCTAGCCGCCGTAGTAGTGGCAATAACACTATGTACCGGGCTTTTCGTGTCTGGTTTTGGCGTTTCTACGGCGCAGGCACAACCGGTGTTCAACGCATCTCTTGATCCGAAACGTCCCGTAATAGATAAAAGCGGGGCGCTTGATAACCTTGCGTCAGGGCTTAAAAAAACGAACTCACACAACAACTGGCCAGGGCTAATAACCTACACGCAAAAGGTGCCTCCAGCGGTAAGGAATACAGCATCTTTATGGTGGTTGTTAACGGCACTGATTCTCTTACTCCGCAGCAGTGGGGCAAAGAATTCCTCTCGCATAACCATGCCCCAACGCCCTCTGTTGTGCTTGTGATTGATTCTTCTCAGCAACGCGGTGGTATTGCCAGTAATGACCAAGCATTCCTCACAGACAAAGGCGCAGACTTACTATATGTGCAAAACAACACCGATATCCGTAACAGCCCTAACCCTGAACTCGCTATACGGTTCCATGTAGGCGAAGGCTACTACGGTAGCGCAGGACGTCAATTCGCAAGTTTGCTATGGAACTTTCAGGGGCTGCAAAGCGATAGCGAAATCCCTGATTCGGTAACTGCAGAAGCCAATGATTTTACCAACGGCAACAATACGGTTCAGGTACTTATTATCGTACTTATAGTGATTGCGGCTGTAGTTATGATCGCCGTTGTTATTACGGTTATCTTCCTTCTCAGGCGACAGAAAAAACACGACCTTCTCCTATCACAAACCCACGCTGAGAAGATGCCCCAAGGCATTCCACCGGCTTCAGCTTCCGACCCGCATCAAAACAGTGAAACATAGAAGTCACCCGGTACGAACCGTTCGTATCCTCACTACCCACATACTGGCGGTTAAGGGTCTTGTGAGGATATCTAGCCCCTTTCCTATATGTTGGGGCACGCCGCTACGGATAAACGGTTAAACCGTAGCTGGGAGTTCCCTCAGAGCCGTCTTGGTGAACACCCGCAGGCAGTGACTATTTGTATTAGGCCGGTAAGATGGGAAGAAGGCGCGCACAGTGCGTGCCGTTGTTCTCGCGCTATGTTTATACGGGAGCGTAAGGTACCAGGAAGGGGCCCTCCTTTGACGATACTGTCTGAGCAGAATACGAGTACTCGACCGGCTGCTTTCTCACCCCGTGTGTGCCTCCGCCGCGTCCTATGTGTAGGCGCCTTAGCCTTTGGTGCGACCGTGCTGCCGGTGGCTGCTCCTCTTGGCGGGTCCTCGTTCGTTCTCTCATCTGCTTGGGCGCAGGAGCCTATGAGCATCACCGGTACAACGGTGCTTGATAACACTTCGGTGCTGGGTGATACTGCCGATTTGAAGAAGAAAATCTCTGACCTTTCAAAAAACCATAAGGTCGATCTGCACGTTGTCACTATTAATAAGTTTGAGAACCCTTCATCTTCTAGTGAATGGGCAAAGGCGCTCGCGAAGAAGAATAATTGGGGATCGGCTGATGCGGTGCTGGTAATAGCTACAGAATCGCGGCAGGCGTACTTTATTGCCGGCAGTGAGAAGACTCTTTCTTCTGAGCAGCAGTCGAAGGTGTATCAGGACTATGTGAAACCCAAGCTGCAAAGTGGTGATTACAAGGGCGCAGCCGCAGCGGCTGTTGAGGGTATTGATGCTCAGAAGTCCGGTGGCTCTGGTGTGGTGGTTGGCGCCGTTGCAGTCGGCACGGCAAGTGTTGCGGCTGTTGGCGGAACATACCTGTACCGCCGCCGCAAAAAGTCGGCTGAGGCTAAGAAAAGCGGGGTTAATAAATACGGGTACCCCACGGTACCGCAAGCCACGATTGAAGAGTTGCAAACCCGAGCGGGTGCTTCCCTTGTGCAGGCCGATAATACGCTGGTGCGTTCACGCCAGGAGATTGAGTTCGCACGCGCCCAGTACGGGGATGCGCAGGTCGCCGAGTTTGAGAAGGAAATTGTACGCGCCGATGAACTCATGAAAGCGTCATTCCACCGGCAGAAGCTTCTGGAGGATGATGTTCCTGATACCCCGGCGGAGCAGCGGGCATGGCTGGGAGAGATCATTGAGAATTCCCGCCAGGTCACTGAGATGATGCAAGCTCAGGAAGAGAAACTGTCTTCGCTTCGCAACCTTGAGCATGATGCCCCCGCTGCTATTGAAAAGCTTCAGCTGGGCCTTCCTGAACTGGATCAGCGAATTGAGGCGGTACAGCGCACCTACTCGCAGCTGCAGGAGCGTTACCTGCCGAGTGCTCTCGAACCGGTGAAGGAAACGTGGCGCTCATAGAAGCCAACCGTACCCTGCTGCAGCAGGAGCTTGACCAGGCTAATACACTGTTGGGTACTTCCCGTTCTGAGGCTGTGGTGCATTTACGTTCCGGTGAGGAGGCTGCCCAGCAGGTGGCTAAGCTTGCGGAGGCCGTGCAGAACCGCGCTGGCGAGTTGGAGACAGCCCAGAATAATCTGTCTACTGACCTGCTGAGCGTGCAGCGTGATATTGCGGAGGCCAAGAGCCTGGCCGCTTCGCAGAATAAGGATGATCTTCAGGCGGTTGCTGCGGGGATGGAAGCGGTACTGGGAGAGGTACGTCAACAGTCAGAGGCACGCCCGAATGACCCGCTGGCCCTTAACGAGCAGCTGCGGCAGCTCACGAGTGAGCTGGATAAATCAATGACCTCTCTCAGGGCTGATCGGGAGCGTCAGCACGCAGCAGAGCAGAGTTTAGAGCGTGCTCTGCGTTCGGCGCGGGTGCAGGTTGATAGTGCCCGTGATTTTATTGGAAACCGTCGCGGTGGGGTGGGGTCGCAGGCCCGCACCTACCTCTCAGAAGCGGAATCGCATTTGTCTGAGGCACACCGGTTACGCACCACGAACCCGGCTTCCGCTCTTGATAGCGCAAACCGCGCTATTGCGCTTGCTACAGACGCGCAGAACGCCGCAAACCGAGATATGAACAGCTACTATGATGATCGTGGCGGTCGCGGAGGGTTCGATATAGGCGATAGCTCCCTAGCGAAAGGGATGCTTCTGGGCACCATTTTGGGGTCACTGAGTTCCGGCTCCGCACACGGGCACTCTGGTGGTGATTCCGGTGGGTTCTTTGGCGGCGGTGGCTTTGACTTCGGTGGTGGCGGCTTCGATTTCGGCGGCGGCGACTGGGGCGGTGGCGGAGGAGACGGCGGATCGTTCTAGACCTCTAGTGTTTTAGGGTTTGCTCGCTCTCGCGGTGCTTCTTATATGGAGCGCTCACGCAGGTGTTTCCCAGCGATTTTTCAGATAGGTACTCGATAATAATGTGTGTGCGCGCACGGTAAGTGAGGAGGGAAGCCCTCCCCCGGTGTGGCCGCAGGATAAGGAATACAAATGGTAAGCAGTCCATTTTCGGTCGTATTGCTCAGCTGGCAAAAGCTAACATTAATGCGCTTCTAGATGCGGCCGAAGACCCGCAGAAGATGCTCGATCAGATGGTGCGAGACTACACGAACAACATTGCTGAAGCTGAAGCAGCTGTGGCACAGACCATCGGTAACCTGCGTATGCTTGAGCAAGATCATGCTGAGGATGTACGTGACGCCGCTGAGTGGGGTTCAAAGGCTCTAGCAGCTTCCAATAAAGCCGATGAGTTCCGTGCCGCTGGAGATGCCGCCAACGCTGACAAGTTCGATAACTTGGCGAAGATCGCTTTGGGCAAGCAGATGCAGGCCGAGAAGGAAGCTAAGACCGCCGAACCTCAGATTGCAGCTCAGACTGAGGTGGTTGAGAAGCTCAAGGACGGCCTGACGAAGATGCGCGCCAAGCTGGATGAGCTGAAGGCAAAGCGTGATGAGCTGAATGCACGTCAGAAGACCGCCGCCGCTCAGACCCAGGTGAACGATGCTCTGAAGGCATTTGACGTCATGGATCCGACCAGCGAAGTATCCCGTTTTGAGGAGAAGGTGCGCCGTGAAGAGGCGCGTGTGATCGGCCAGCAGGAGCTTGCAGCTTCCTCGCTGGATGCCCAGTTCAACGACCTTGAAGAGCTCGGCCGTCAGACTGAACTTGAAGCCCGCCTTGCGGCGCTCAAGAACAAGGGTAACGGCGGCGCTATCGACGCGTAAGTTACCTTTTTGACCCGATGGTAACGGGTGGGGTGGGGTTCCACGTAACTGTTCGTGGGCCCCACCCCCCTTATATGTGTCCGCATGATGCAGGCACCTGAGCTCCCAGCCGTAGTAGAACCGGCTTGGGTTACCTAAACCCGTTGAATCGTACTAGCTCAGGTTTGCGTAGCGGTATAGGAACGCCGCCATCGCGTTACGTTCGGTCGGTGCACCGGGACGGAATGTGCGATCGGGCCATCCGGTGGTGATCCCCTTAGCCGCCAGCCACTGGATTTCCTTGTAGAACGGGTTGGAGGTGTTCACATCAGCAAATCGCTGCGAGCCGGGGTTGAATGCGGGTGAGCCGTTAAACCGGTAGAAAAACGCGGCCATTGCCTCCCTGCTGACTGTTTCGTGGGGACGGAATGTGCCGTCGGCCCAGCCGGTGGTAATACCCTGCTGGTACATCCACACAATTTCCTTATACGCGGGGTGCTGCACCGGTACATCACGGAACGGTGAAATGGCGGGCAGGTTCACTTGCGGGGATCCAGCCAGACGGTACAGGTAGGCGGCCATGGAGGCACGGTTCACCTTCGCGTGCGGGCGGAAAGTACGGTCAGCATACCCAACCATTAGACGCTTATCGGAGTTCCAGCTGATTTCATTGTAGAAAGCGGCCCCCCTCAGAAATGTCATTGTATCCAGCGCTCATGCGGTACCCGCCCATATCAAGGGACTGCGCCAGGATATGCGGCAGGTCGTAGTCGTGGTGCGAGAGGTTGGGAATGTACCGCAGCCGGGTGTTAAACCCTTCCTGGGTGTAACGGTTATAACCGGTTTCCACGGCGGTACGGGCGCTCCAGGTGGGCGGGTTTGTAGAACCAGAGGTGTCTTTCTCACCCACCCACCAGTACATGGGCTGAGATTTAATGTGCTGCGGGGCTTGGGTCTGCATGCCCGTGTTTGAGCCCCCAGCGACCATAATGGACCCGCCACCGGTTCGCCAGCTCCCCTGCCGGTCTGCATTCAGCTCGTATGTGATGAACTCGGCCCCGCCGGAGTAGCCCATCGTCCACACCCGAGAAGGGTCAATACCGGAATCTGCAATGAACTTCTGTGCGAAGCTGCGGAAGTAATCGCCATTAGCGTCTTGGTTTTCCCACCAGGTGATCCCATCGCCCGAGGCGTTCTTATCCGGTGAGATAACGGGCACAAACACCATATTACGGGCGTTAGCGATACGTCCCATTGCGGTAAGCATACCGTTATTAGGGCTGTGCACCTTGGAGTCTTTCGCTTCCCAGTAGTCGCCATCGACGTAGAAGACCACACCTACCGGCTGCGACCAGTCAATACCGTTAGCGTAGACATGATACTGGGAGCTCAGCCCGTTCGGGGCGGTGTAGCTGCGGTAGGTGCCCGAGGCGACAGCCGCCTGCGCGGGAACAGTCAGGGTGCTACCGATAATAGCGGGAATGGTAATGGCAGCAAGAGCCCCAGCCCGCACCTTGTTTTTAAGGTTCACGTTATTCCTTGGGTTCGTAGATATTAAGTTGTGATATGAACTTGTGTATGAGCTAACTAAAAAGTGAAATGTTCAGGTTCCGATTCCGCCTCAAAAAGCGTCAGGCCCGGACTGCAAAGATAGGACCCAAAGGGAAACCGCACATTTCTAGTAGATAAAAGTACCAGTAGAACGCGAGTCTGCAAACAACGCTGAAAGCAGCCTCATCGAAGCAGATCTGCGTCTTCGCTAGATAGTTACCTGCATGTATTCTTATCCATAAAATACAGCTTGAGGGTTTGGTAAACCTTCTGCTGTTTTAAAGTTTTGATACCTCTATAGATTTTCTTTAACCTCAACTGCAGAAAGATTAAGGCCTGGTAAGGAGCCGTTGGAAGAGGAACGCAGCATGTGTGAGAAACAACACCGCGCGTTGCATATTTATTACCGATGGAAGAGAAGCTTCCAAAGGCATAAAACAGCAGGTCAGGGCCGCTACTGCTGTTCCAGTGACCGCCGTAGAAGGCCCGGTAAATCATAACCAAGATGCCCCTGCCCAGGCAGGCAATCACCATCTTTCCGGGCATCAAATCCTGCGTCGGTGTACCGCTTATACCCCTGGTTGGCAGCGTCAGCAGCACTCCACCTGGGCGGATTGGTTTACTAATCGGTATCGCTGCGGTTCACCCACCCAAGAACATGGAAGTATGGGCTTAATACTGTCGAGGCCTCAATGTTTTCTCGGCCCGCCGCCACCATATAATGGACCCTGCCGGTACGCCAGCTATTGCGGCGACTGGCGTTCAACTCATTGTTAATGAACTCATTTCCCCGCCAGTATTATCGATCCACGCCGAATCAATGGAAATCGCAGCAATGAACTCCTGCGCGAAGCTACGGAAGCATCGCCGTTCTCCCGATATTCTGCAGGTAATACCATCGCCGAAGAGTCTATCCGGCGAAATAACGGAACAAACCATGTTTTCTCATTGGCAATCTGCGCCTTGCTGCATCGATATTTGTGTCAGGTTGTACACATTAGACTTATTGGGTTGTAATCACCATCGAAATAGAACCACCCACCGGCTGCGCCCGGTCAGTCCATCAGCGTACCGCGATATTGCTGACTCATTGACCCATTAAGACGGAATAGTTAAAACCTCCCCGATCTACCCTCCGCGCCTGCGCAGGAGCGGGGGCCGCCCTGGGCAGTTACAATCGCAGCGGTTAAAGGCCGCGGCACGGATCTTTGGATAAACGCATCCTGTCCTCTGAGACAGCCGAGGAATTTTACCTGGTGCTACACATATGGCGCGGGCCCCGGCAGGAACCAGTCTTCGAGAGGTAACCGGTACCCAGATCTAAAAATATGATAATGATTCCTAGCAACAGATTTTCTATAGGTTAACGCTATCAAGAGAAATCGCTTCTGTGAACAGCCACCTGGGTTATTACATTCCAGATAACAGGTGCTGACCCAAAAACCCGCGCACAAAAAGCTCCCGAAGTCATATGACTTCGGGAGCTTACACGTTGCGGGGGCAGGATTTGAACCTGCGACCTCCGGGTTATGAGCCCGGCGAGCTACCGAACTGCTCCACCCCGCGGCGACTTATAAGACTATACACGGCACGCCGCGTATCCTCAAATCGAAACAGCCACATGAGAGAAAGAGCACACAATCAGCCGGGCACAGGCCCGTGCTAAGGCGTACAGAAAGGCCCCGGCCAGGAAACCAGCCGGGACCATACCCATTGCGAGCTTCTCAGGGACGCCCGCCGCTACTGCCGTGAAGCCGAAGCACTGGCGCTTGCCGAAGGGCGAGCCGCCGAAGCAGAAGCCGCTGGGGTGGCAGAAGGTGACGATGAAGCACCAGAACCACCCTGTGAAGACTGCTTCCCTTCAATCTCCACAGCCTTCTGCAGAGCATCGTTCAGGCGCTTCTGGGCCTCCCCATAGGCCGCCCAGTCACCCTTCTTCATCGCCGCATCCGAATCCTGCATAGCCTTCGCCGCATCTGATAGGGCCTGCTTCAACGAGCCGCTAGTGGCATCAGCGCCCTTAGACTCCCCCGCCCCGGATGAAGAATCCGCGGGCTGAGAGGCATTCGAACCGGTCGGCTTATCAATCTTCGCCCCCGACGAGCCACCAAACACCTGGTTCAATGCCTCCTCAAGCGAAGGCGCGAAACCCACCTTATCGCCGAAGCTCACCAGCACACGCTGCAGACGCGGATACTTCGCATCCCCGCTAGACTGCACGTACACCGGCTGCACATACAAAATACCGCCAGCAACCGGCAAGGTCAGCATATTGCCGTTAATCACCTCGGACGAGCCGCGCCGCAGCAGGTTCAGCTGGTTCGACACCTCAGCATCAGAGTTGAAAATATTCTGTGCCTGCCCGGGGCCGGGAACCACCGAAGAACGTGGCAGCTCCAGCAGCCGCAGCTTACCGTAGTCCGGGCTGCGCTCCCCATCCTTACCGGTGCCAGCATCGCCATTAGCAGCCAAGAACCCGTACATGACGTTCCGTGAGTTCGAATCGCTCTGCTGCGGAATAAACGAAGAGGTCAACGAGAAATGAGCCTGCTTATCACCGGGCATCTGAAGCGACAGGTAGTACGGCGGGATCGGCCTGCCGCTATCGTTTGTAGGATCATTTGGAATCGACCATACGTCATCGCCCGCGTACAGGCTGTGGGCGCTCGTCACGTGGTACTTATTCAACATGCTGCGCTGAACACTGAACATGTCATTCGGGTACCGCACATGGCTGATCAGCTCAGCACTCATGTCCTTATAGCTTTTCACCGTGCCCGGGAACACGCCACGCCACGCCTTCAGAATCGGGTCATCCTCATCCCAGGCGTACAGGTTGACCGACCCGTCATAGGCATCAACGGTAGCCTTCACCGAGTTACGGATATAGTTCATCGAATTCCCCCGGCCCTGCGAACCCGAAGAATCCTGCGTATTACCCTGCGAATACGGGAACTGATTAGTGGTCGTATAACCATCCACAATCCACACCACACGATTATTCACAATCGCCGGGTACGCCTTCGAATCCACCTGCAAATACGGGGCAGCCTTACGCACACGATCCATTGGATTACGCTCATACAGGATCTGCGAGCCATCACGCACCGCATCCGACAGCAGAATATCGGACGACTGGAATTTAATAGCGTACGAGAGACGGTTCAGCCACGAATCCACGCGCGGCCCGCCGCTACCCGTAAACGTGTACTTCGCATCTGCACTGTTTGCCTCATCAGCAGACTGCGGGCGGTCAAGCTCAAGCTGATCCCCGTTGCCGCCCACAATCGAATACTGCGGTGAGCTCATCCCGAAATAAATACGCGGCTCATAGTTCTCAGAAATCACGCCGGTTGCTTTAATCCCAGACTGCATAAACTTAGGATTACCATTAGCCGGATCCACCTGGTTACCGTACGCGGCAATCACACCATACCCGTGCGTGTACACCACATGGCGGTTATACCAGGACTCCCCCGAAGTCTGCGACGGGTTCAGCTCACGGGCGGCAATCACCGTATCCTGGGTTTTCTTATCAATCGAATACCGGTCCACCGCAAGATTCGTATCAAACCGGTAATACGGGCGGAACTGCTGCATCTGAGCAAACGCCGAAGACACCACATTCGGGTCCAATAGGCGAATATTCTCAATTGTTGGGCTCGACCCGGAAAGACCACCCGCGGCAGTATTAATCGTGGCATCATACGGGGTGGTTTCAACCTTATCCAGCCCATACGCGTAGCGGGTCGCATCAATATTTCGTTGAATAAACTCAGACTGCGCCGCCTGCTCATTCGGAACCACCTGGAACCGCTGCACAATCCACGGGTACACCCCGCCAGCCACCAGCGCCACAATCACCAGCATGGCCGTACCAATCAGCGGCAAACGCCACCGGTGCGTCGAAGCAGCCATGAGGAAAAACACCGCCACCAGCACCGCCGAAATAGCCAGAATAGCCTTCACCGGAATAATCGAGTTCGTATCGGTGTACATCGCTCCAGCCCAACGCCCAGACTGCTGCTGCACTGTAGTGTACCGGTCAAGCCAGAACCCCCCAGCGCGCACCAGCAAGAACAGGAACAACAAAACCGCAATATGGCGGCGAAAAGCAGATGAAGTGCCCATACCGCCGGGCTGCACACGAATACCACCGTAAAAATAGTGCATCATGATGCCGCCCAAACCAGCGAGCACCAGCACCACCGAGAACAGCTTCACCAAAGCTGCAGAAACGGCAAGGTAAAAACAAAAAAACCAATGTCCAGGCCAAACTCGGGGTCCTTCACCCCGAACTCTTGGTAGTTAAAGAAAAGCGCAACAGTATCCCACTGGGTGATGAACGTGGTCGCCACCAGCACCCCCAGCACAGCAGGCAACGCCAGCAGCAGGGCCTTACGGATACGCTCCACGCTCCGGCGGTACTTGACCATGCTGTCCTCAAACGAGTGCTGCCCGAACATGTCCCGCAGCAGCTCCTCAGCCTCCGCCTGCAGCTCCCCCCGAGCAGACTGGGGTTTCTCAGAGGTTTTCTCCTCAGAATCCGAACCCTGCTGCTTGGCTTTTTGCGGGCTCTCAGCCGCGGGGGCAGGCTCCTCAGCATGTTTCACCGCATACGACATAGAAGCCCACAAAGGCACCGCCACCAAAAGGGCAGTCACCACGAACACCCCAGCCTTCAGAAGCGTCTCGGTCATAAAAACGCCGCCGAACCCCAGCTGGCTAAACCACAACCAGTCGGTATACACCTGAGTGGCAAACACAAAAGCAGCAATGAGCGCCGCCACAATCACCAAGGTCCAGCCCAGCGGACCGAACCGGCGTTTGCGCCCGGCGCGATTCGGGTGCGCAGAAGCAGAAGCCGTCACAATACCCTCACAATACGGTTTAAAGATTCATTGAGGCTATTATCTCAAATCACCGGTGAGGTCGCACCGTTGCCGCTACGGCGCACAACGCCCTTACCCGCAGGTGGGCAGACCATCCGTGTGGATGCCCTTATCCCGAATACGCTCCAGCGACTGCACCGCCTGATCCAGGTTCTCAACAGCCACAATCTGCATCTGCTGCCTCTGACCGTTGGAGTCCCTATACTTCAGCAGCTCCGGGTTGCTCTTGCGCATCTCGTTCACATCAGAGCAGTTCTCCTTGGGCACCAAGAAAACCGCCACGCCCTTATCCCCGGCGGCAATAATCTTATACTTCGCACCACCAATAGGCCCCACCTTGCCCTCAGCGTTAATAGTGCCCTGTACCCGCAACATAATTCGACTCACTCAACGGGCCGGACGCCAGCAGGCTTTTCTCCCCACCTTCTCAATAGTCCCCAAAGCAAGCATTAACCCGGCACTGGGGCCGCCCACCCCCTCGGTGTGGTACTTGATCTTTGCGGGCATCTCATAGTCCTGCTTCAAAGCCACACCCACACGCCACCGGCCGGACTCCTCATCCTTAACCGGAGTTAACGTGTGCTCCTGCTGCGCGCCATCACGCTCAACCGTCAGCTTAATAGGTTTACCCTCTGAAGCCTGGGTGGCATCAACCATGCTCTTATACCCCTTCAGCGGCTCGTCATTCACCTTCAGAATACGATCCCCGCCCTTAAGCACACCCTCAGCCGGGCTCTTCTCAACAGTCTGCAGCACCGTAACAGTCTCCGTCACCGGAATCTTCAGATAGTGAGCCGCCGCCACCTGCGCTTGAGTCTGTGAATCAGCCATCTGGGACGTACTCGCGGAATTCGCCTGATCATTTGAAACCCGCGGGTACAGAATCTCGGTAGGCACCACCAAATACTGTTTACCGTCCAGCGACGCCCACCCATTAATCGCCTCAATACCGCTCAGCGACGTGTACGGTCCACCCGAAACAGACACCGTCGTCATGTTCAGCTGCCCTTTAGTTGCACGCTCACTGCCGCCTTCAATCGAGATAATGTCCTGCCCCTCATGCTGCCCAAGCACGTTAAACATGGGGCCTGGGCCTTCCATAACATAGCGGCTAGGCATCACAAACGCCCCAAGAATCAGGCAGAACGTTGCCGCGCCGCTGAGGGTGCGCACAGACCCTCCTCGCCTACGAAACGGCTTCTTAGCCCCATCTTTGGCACCTTTGCCACTTGTTTTGCTCGTAGATTTATTAGATGCTTTCGAAAAAAATGTGCGCTTACCCATGAAACTATAGGGTACCCGATTCTACAGCAGCCTGTCGCGGAAAAATATCACATCGGCACATTGGCTCGACCTCAAAGAACTCATCAACCGACCCTTTAATGCTCGTACAGGTACAAGCCGACAGCAGGTGTGCTGTGGGCTTATTTCTGCTGCCTACTGAGGAAATTCACAGCTTCAAACGGTACCCTTGTGTGCGTGGGGTTTCTCTATGCCCGCGCACTGTACGATGGTACGAAGGGATACACAATGACTAATTCTCCAAACAATAACAACCCCGGCAACGGTGACTCGGGTGACGGCCGCGACCCCCTCGAAGACTTCCTCAAAAAAATGCAGGAATCAGGTTTCGACCCCAGCGATAACAACAACCCGCTGGGGGCATCGTCATTGAACCCTGAAGACCTGAAAAACATGGGTCTGCCCTTTGACCCTTCCATGATGCAAGGCATCCTGGAACAGATGAACACCATGTTCTCGATTAACGCCACCCCCGGCAGCACCCCGGAACAGGGCGTGAACTGGACAGGGGTCAAAGACCAAGCCCGCCGCATGATCGCCGCCGACTCAGACCCCTCAATCGCCGAAAACCTGAAACAGGCCACCGCCGACGCCGCACACCTAGCCGACTTGTGGCTCGACTCAGTAACAGTTTTTGAACGGCACAACATTCCGGTGGAGGCGTGGTCAAAAGCCGAATGGCTGGATGCCTCCTTCAACTCGTGGCGTGAAATGGTTGAGCCAGTCGCCGCAGAGGTCACCCAGGCCATGGTGCTGCCCGGGGCCGATAACGTACCCGAAGAGCTCACCCAGCTGCTGGGCAACAGCGGCTTTTTGAACAACCTCGGTTCAACATTCTTCGGTATTCAGATGGCCCAGGCCCTCGCCTCCCTCGCCAAAGAGGTGTACTCCTCAACCGATATTGGGTTCCCGTTGGCCCCCGGGCGTACCGCCCTGCTGCCGAACGGGTTTAAAACCCTCGGCGACGAGATTGAGGTTCCCGCACAGGAAGTTCTGCTGTACCTGGCCGTGCGCGAATCCGCACTGATTCGCCTGCACCGCACCAACCCGTGGCTGCGTGAAGACATTATGGCGCTGGTGAGCCGCTACGCCCGCGGCATCCGCGTGGACATGAACCGGATCCAGGATGCCGCCTCCCAGGTGAACATGCACGACCCCGAAGCCGTGCAGGAGGCCTTCGAAGGCGGCATGTTCAACCCGCAGCGCACCGAAGACCAGGAGCTTGCGGTTGAACGTCTGGAAGCTTTGTTGGCCCTCATTGAAGGGTGGGTCTCATTCGTTGCAGATCAGGCCACCCAGAACCTGCCCAAGGCGCCGCAAATCGCCGAGACTTTCGCGCGCCGCCGCGTTGAGGGCGGCCCCAGCGAGCAGGTATTTGAAACCCTCGTGGGGCTTGAGATTCGCCCCCGTATGGTGCGGGAAGCCACCGCATTCTGGCGTGACTACGACGAGAAACACGGGTTTGAGGCGCGCGACAACCTGTGGCTGGCGCCCGAAACCCTCCCCACCGCCAAAGAACTGGAAAACTTCAAAAAGTACGAAGACCGTGTCTCTGAACAGCTCTCGTTCGACGACGTCGATTTCGACTCGGAGCTCAAGAAACTGCTCGACGGCGGTTACGACGACAACAAATAAGTAAAACCTTTTCATCATCCGCACGAGGCGGCGTTCCACACGGGAGAATCATATCTTCCGACACGGACGCCGCCTCGTGCAGATCCTTAACCCAATATTGCGCACCGCTACAGAGCAACGCTGAGACTCTCCGGCGGCCGGACGTCCGCGTTACCCCAACCGTCTAGCACCCTATGGCTGGTCTTCGGGTCGGCGCTCATGAGCCTCCTGCGTGCGGGCAAACTCGATACCAGCCAAAAACGCCTGTGCCTGCGTGAGGCGTGGGAGACGATCCTGCAGCCTGTGAAACTGCGCATTATGGTGCAGTACCACAAAATGGCACAGCTCGTGGTACAGCACAGCATCAACCACATACTCCGGGGCGCCGGTGAGCGCATCAGAGACACGGATGCGACCCGCACCCGGGGTGGCAGAACCCCAGCGGGTACGCTGGTTCGACACCCACCGGATCGACTCAGGCACCTTACCGGAAAGCTCCGGCAGATACTGCTCCACCAAGTACTGGGCCCGCGAAAGAAGATACTCATCCGAAGCGAAATGACGGCGTTTACCCTGCGCGCGCCGGCGGGTACGCTGCACCCGCGGCAGCAGATCCGCCAGATAGCCCCGAATCTGCTCATCCGTGCTGATATCAGGCACCAGCAGCCGAATACTGCCGTCATCGGCAGGTTGAGCCGTCACCGTGCGCCGCCGCCGAGCCGAACGCACCACCTCAACACGCGGGTGTTCCTCCGTAGCCGGAATAACCTCAGAAACAGGATGACGGGGCGTCATGGCTCCTCCCACACAACTCAGCCGCAGCGAGCGGTCACTAAGGCAAATACGGCGCCCGACGAGGACGACGTTTAGGGTCAATATCGTCCAGGAACCGGGACCGTTTACGGTTTCCCCGCCCACCCGCGGTACGCGAAAGAGACCAGCTCAAACACAGATGCTTACGCGCACGGGTAATACCCACATACAGAAGGCGGCGCTCCTCATCCACCTCATCGCTAGTCTGCGCATACGAAATCGGCATAAGCCCCTCATTCAGCCCGCACAGGAACACCGCATCCCATTCCAGGCCCTTAGCAGAATGCAAAGACGCAAGAGTCACCCCATCCATAACGGGAGCATCCTGCGTGGCGATACGGTGCGCAAGCGCCTCCACCACCTCACGCATGCTCAGCGGAGACAGCCCCTGCTCAGCGGGTGCCTGCGCAGCAATCTGCTCTTGGCGCTCGGCGTGTAAAGCATCAACCATAGACACCAGCGCCGCCAACGACTCCCACTTCTGCCGCACCGCACCCCCGGAGGTCGGGGCCTTCTCGGAATACCCCAGGGAAGAGAGCACATCCCGCACCAGGGACGGCGCATGCTCGCTGCCGTCCGTGCCCTTAGCGGAGCCGCGCAACGCCAATACGGCCTGCTTCACCTCAGGGCGTTCAAAAAACTGTTCCGCACCGCGCAGCTGATACGGGACACCCGCCGCGCTCAGGGCCGACTCGATCACCGCCGACTGTGCGTTCGTGCGGAACAGCACCGCGATCTCGCTGGCGGGCAGACCGTCCTTGTTCATTAAATCCAGGATGTCCTCGGCGATACCCCTGCGCCTGAGCCTCATCATCGGCGTACTCAAACCACTCGCATTCCACCCCAGCCCCACGCTGAGACACCAGCCGCAGCGGCGGTGCCCAGGAAAACTCCGTGGAGTCCTTACCCGGGCGGCGGGCCTCCAGAAGCCGGTTCGCCAGCTCCACCACCTGCGTATGCGAACGGTAATCCCGTACCAGGTTCACCGTCTGCGCCCCCCGGTAGCGGCGCGGGAACTCCAGCAGGTGGCGGCTCGTGGCGCCCGTGAACGAGTAAATGGTCTGGGAGGCGTCCCCCACCACGCAAATATCGGTGCGTTCGCCCAGCCACGCATCCAGCAGGCGCTGCTGAAGCGGTGAAACGTCCTGATACTCATCCACCACAAAGTGACGGTACTGTTGGCGGATAGTCGCCGCCAGCGCCTCATCCTCCTCAATGATGCCCACGGTCAGCAGCAGAATATCCTCAAAGTCGATCACGTTCCGTTCGTCTTTGAGCTCTTCGTAGGCGCGAAATAGCCGCACCATATTCTGTGCCGTGAGTTCAGCTGGCAGGGCCCGCTCCCCCAGTCGCGCCGCAAGCGTATCGGGGGTGAGCATCGAAACTTTCGCCCACTCAATTTCGGCGGCAATATCGCGCAGCAGCGCCCGGTCAGTGGTGATACGCAGCCGGTTTGCCGCCTCGGTCAGCAGCGGAGCCTTATGACCCACAATCTGCGGAAAGGTACCCCCCACCGCCTGCGGCCAGAAATACCGCAGCTGCCGCAAAGCCGCCGAATGGAAAGTGCGGGTCTGCACACCCGCCGCCCCCAAAGACCGCAAACGCAGGCGCATCTCTTCAGCGGCGCGCGTGGTAAATGTCAAAGCCATCACCCGCTGCGGCACGTACCGGCCAATAGCGATACCGTAGGCGATACGGTGCGTGATGGCGCGGGTCTTGCCCGTACCGGCGCCCGCCAGCACGCGCATCGGGCCGTCAAGCTCCGTCACCACACGCCGCTGATCCGCGTCCAAACCGGTGAGAATATCCTCGGCTGAAAGCATAGCGGGAGCTGAGGGGGACCCCTGCTCGGCCGGGGCGGGGCGGGTGCCTCACCCGCTGCAGCGCCAGCACCCCGAACGGGGCCGGGCACCCCAGCGGTACGGCGAGAGGGTGACGGCACATCAAACATGGAGGGGGTTTGCGCATCACCTGATGAAGAGCCGCGCGAACCCCTTCTGCTTTTTCCCCCGCCCATACAGGTGCCCCTTCTCCTTTATCGCCCACACCGGGTGCGCCAGCACGAAAGTAGTTACGGTGCGTGCCCCGCAGCCGAAATACCCGCCGCGCGGACACGAAACATCCACGGTTCCCCATTGTATCCCGCGCACAGTACGACCGGTTAGAAACCCGCTGCCGACTCGCTCGCGGCGAAGCGCAAACCCCAAGAATACGGGGCGCGCCCCACGCAGATACCGTATTCGTCCCGATATTAGGTAACCTTAAAGAGTGACTTTATCTCCTCTTCAGTTAGCGGCCATCGTTTCGGCGGGCGTGCCGGGTATTTACCCTGTCGCCACCGCGGCTGCCCCCGAAGAATCCGCAGAATACGACACGGCGATCATCACAGACTCCGCCGACCGCAACTGGCGTGTGCGCGCACCCCGCAACCACGACGCCAGTATGCGCCTAGAAGCAGAGCATCAGGTGCTCCGTTCCTTCACCCACGGGCTGCGCGCCCGCCTGCCGTTTACCGTACCCACCATCGCCGGAACCGTACCGTACAACGGTATGAGCGTATTCGTGTACACCTATGTTCCCGGCACCCACCGCGACCTTGAAGAACTAGCTCGTATTAACCGTGCCAACAACAGCACCCTCGCCACCGACCTGGGCAGCTCATCGCCACACTGCACGTGATGCCTGAAGATATCATGATCGAATCAGACCTGCCCGTCTACTCCTCCCAGAACCTGCGCAGGCGTAAACTCTCCGAACTGGACAGGGCAGCCTCCACCCGCAAAGTACCGGCCGAACTGGTGGCGCACTGGCGTGCTTTCCTAGAGCCCGGGCCTATTTGGGACTTCCGTACCCGCGTGGTGCACGGTAAGCTCGGCACCGAAACCATCAGCATCCACAACGGTACGGTGGCCGAAGTGAGCGGCTGGTCAGAAGTGCATGTGGGCGACCCCGCCCAAGACCTCTCCTGGCTTTTTGCCTGCTCCGACACCGCCTTCACAGATGAAGTGGTGCGGGTCTACTCCTCACAGATGCCGCAGATGCCCGACCAGCACCTGGTAGAACGCGCCGAATTCTACGCCGAGTTCGCTCTGGCCCAGTGGCTCACCCACGCTGTGGAATACGGGGACGCGCAAATGATCGCCCACGGCGAGCAGATGCTGCAGGCGGTCTGCGAGAACCTGCGTGACTCCGGGGAAATGCTCGGGCAGAACCAGCCGCTGCCGGAGCGGGCCGAAGGGCTGGAATAGCCCCGGCGTCTCGCGCGGGCGCTGGGTCGGCTAAGGCTCCCAATCCCAGCGGGTAATGATGCGCTCCAGCTGCGCCTCAGACTGCAGCCCGCCCGCAATATCGGAATCCCACACCGTCTGGTCAGACCCAACATAGTAGAACGCCGCCCGCACATCCGCAGGGTCAACGCCCTGAATCTTGGCAAACGCCAGTCGGTACAGCGCCAGCTGGATGCGCTTATACCGCATCTGCTTGGCGGTGGGTTTACGGCCGGTCTTCCAATCCACCAGCTCCCAGCGTTCCCGCTGCCCCTGCTCGGTGCGCTCAACCGTGCGGAACACCGCATCAATACGCCCGCGCACACTCACCCCGGCCACATGCGTCTCAACCGGGTATTCGGCCCGCCAGATGGTGCGGTTCGCCCACTCACTCGCCAGGAACGTCTTACGCAGCGCATCAAGGCTGAGGGTGGTGTCAGTCTCGTCATCGGTGTAGAGCTCGTCGTCAAGATCCAGCATGGGGTCGGCGCCGAAATGGTTCTCAACCCACTCGTGGAAGAACGTCCCGGCGCGCGCCGCCGCTGAAGGCTGAACCGGCACCGGGCGCACCATCCGCGCCCGCGCCTGCTGCGGGTTCTCGGCCAGTGACATCAGCTCGGAGGCCGACAGGTGCTCCGGTTTCGACGGGGCGGCGGGAGTGACCGCGCGCCGTGCCAACGCCAGCAGCAGCTCAACCTCCTGCTCCCAATCCTGAATTTCCTGCCGGGTGTGAGCATCGGCCTGTGGGGCGTTAGCACCCGGGGCAAGCTCAATACCGCCGCGGGCCACGTTCAGGGCGGCACGCTGCACCCGAGCACGGCGGTCACCGGGGACGCTCACCTGCTGGGGGCGGTTCATGGCAGGGCCTTGCTGCTGTTCCGAAAGTTCCGCAGGGTGCGCATCGTCCGACTGCGCCCCGTAGCGCAGCTGTGCGCGCATCCCCTCGGTGAGAGCCTCATCAGATTCCCAGCGCCATACGGCGGGCCCGTCCAAAGGGTCGAAAGGCCACATGGCCGTCAGCACGCTCCCCTGCTGGGGGTTCTGTTCCGCCCAAGCGGCCGGGGTGAGCAGGCGCTGCACGATCTGCGGGCGCACCCCCGAACGCGCCGGACGCTGATGCGCAGAAATTTTCATCAGTTCCTCACGGGCGAACACGAATTCGGCATCGGCGGTTGTACTCTTTGACTGTGCCGGTGCCCCGCCCTCACCGCCGCCGGGGGTATCACGGTCAAAGCGCCGCGAACTCGGCGGTGACATCAGCATCGGGGTGCGCCGCACGGTACACCCGATGCACCGGCGGCAGCCGCAGAATACGCGCATTCTCAATGGGATCCGCCCCATCCGCTGAGAGGGCACGGGCAACGTTCGCGCAGGTGCTGGCCGTGGCCGCATCCCGCGCGGGGCCATCCTGCGGGTCAGCAACGGGGGCGACAGAAGGCACCGGGGTGCCGTTGAGCAGCACCGCCCCCCTGCGGAACCGTGTACCCCCAATCCCTGATTTCACGTCCGAACACCGCATCAATACTGGGGTCCGTCTCGCGGGCAGCCGACGGGACATAGTACCCCGTCCCCAAGTACCCGGGGTACAGCCACGGCGCATACTGAATCCCCTCGTAGGGGGGCTGCGCGTCCCCCTGGGAGAACTGCACCAGCTCATTCCAGTAGGTGCTTGTTTTCACCGGCTTAACATGGGCCCCCGTCCAACGGCAGGTGGTAATGTACAGCAGGGACCGGGCGCGAGTCATGGCAACATAAATCAGGCGGCGCGCCTCAGCACCCGCATAATCATGCACCATGTCTTCGCCCTCTTCGACCGCCAGGTTCAGCTCACTAAAGGTTTCCAAGGCCGTGATTTCTTCGGGGCGCTCCAACGCCGGCGGCAGATAATCCTTATCGCCACGCAACGGCCACGGCAAAACACCCGGTTCAAGACGCTGCCACATGCGGTGACGCTCGGCGCGGGCATCGCTCAGGCGCGGCAGGTACACCTGATCCCACTCCAGCCCCTTTGAGGCGTGCATCGTAAGAATCTGAACCGCATCCTGCCGCGGCTCTTCCACGGCCGGGGCCAGGCCGTTCTCGTGCTCAGCCGCCTCCTCAAGCCACGCCAAGAACCCCGTAAGATAGCTGATGCCGCTGGCAGATAACACAAACCGGCGGGCGGTGGGGGCGTCCTCCTCGGCGGCGGTACCATCCGCCCCGGCATAGATCATGGCGTTAATACGCGGGGAAGTCGCCGCGTAGTTGGCGGCCACATCGTGAAAAGCATCAAGATGCACCCGGGATGTATAACTATCCGAGCCTTCGTGGGATGCCAGCTCAATGTCGAGCATCATGACCCGCTCAATCTCGTACAGCAGAGTCCCCAAATCCTCAGTGGTGAACTGCCGCAAATACTCCAGCTCAGCCGCAAACGCCCGCAGACGCGCCAGCCCCTCAGCACTCAGACGGCGGCGGTGCGGTGAATAATCCGGCGGGTAGATCGGGTGCCCCTGCTCGTTAGCCTCCGGCAGGTGCTCTATCGCCTCAATCAACGACCCGTACTCGCTGAGGTCTTCCACAGCGAGCTTGCGGGCTTCTTCAAAGCTCTGCTGCGCCCGGCGCAGCTGCTCATCAGAGGTGCCGGAGGCCTCCTGCCCCGGCTGCTGGGCATCGGCCCCGCTCACGTACCCGCGCTCCCGGACACGGGTGAGCTCATTCGACCACTCCCCCAACGCTAACAAGTCTGCGGTACCCAGCCGCCACCGTGCCCCGGCCAGCAGACGCACCAGCGCATCCGACCGGTTAGGGTCAGCCAGCACGCGAAGCATCGCCACCATGTCAATCACCTCGGGGCGTTCCAGAAAGCCCGCCCAAGCCAACCACCTGTGCGGGCACCCCCAGGGCCTCACACGCCTGCCGGATCGGTTCCATCTGGCTGCGGGTGCGGGTCAGCACCGCCATGGTGGGCATGCCTGTGGGGTTATCCCGGAACCGGGCACGTTCAGCGGCTATTTTCTCGGCAATACCGCGCGCCTCATCAGCGTCGGTGGCGTACCGGGCCAGCTGCACCGAACCGCGCATCGCCGCCTCACCAGACTCATCGGGGCGGGTAATAATCGAACGCGGCCGCAAATCCGGTACCTTAGGCGGCTGAGACGCCCGCACCCACCCCGGCATAGTTTTAAGGGGCTCAGCAATGAGGTTCGCGGCATCCAGAATCGCCGTATCGTTACGCCACGCAACGGTCAAATACAGGGGCGTCTCATCGGCGGTGGGGAAATACCGGTAAAAACTGAACAGCTGGCCGTCAGATGCGCCGCGGAACCCATAAATTGACTGTTTAGGGTCGCCCACCGCCATCACCGGATGCTCCCCATACCCTGGGTGTTCCCCCTCAGCAGCACGTGTGCCGAATAAATCTGAGAAAAGCTGCAGCTGGGCGTGGGAGGTATCCTGGAACTCGTCCAGAAGCACCACCTTATACCGTTCCCTCTCCAGCTGCACCGCCTGAGGAACGTCCCGGGCGATACGGGCCGCTAAAGCAATCAGATCCCCGTAGTCAAGCACCTGCATGCGTGCCTTCACACGCGCGTACCGCTGCACCATGCGCGCCAAAATAATCTTTGTCTGCAGCTGGCGCAGAGTGTCGTTCGCGGTTTTTCGCGGCCCGGGGGTGCTCAACGACTCGTATGCAGCAATCTGGGCGGTGCAGAACTCGATCACTGTCTGCGGGGCCACCAGATGCTCGGCGCACTCGCCAGCTAATTTCAGCACCTGCTTCACCAGATAAGTCTTTGACGCCGCCTCGCCTTTACCCCCCTGCGGAAGCTCGCCGTCCCAATACTGCACTATCTGCGCCACCAGCTGCCACGCCTGTGCGTCCCCCAGCATCTGCGCATCCTGCTCAATACCCAGGCGCAGCCCGTAGTCCTTCACCAGCGTATTCGCGTACGAATGGTAGGTGGATACCGTGGGTTCTGATGCCCCCTCCAGCAGCTCCTGCTCGGTGAGGTCTATGAGCTTTCGCTCACGCAGAATATTCAGGCGAGTCCGCATACGCTCACGCAGCTCACCTGCGGCCTTGCGGGTGAAGGTCACCCCCAGCACTTCATCGGCGCGCACAAACCCGTTGGCCACCAGCCACACCACCCGGTCCACCATGGTGGCGGTCTTACCGGATCCCGCGCCAGCAATCACCAGACGCGCCTGCAGCGGGGATTCGATAATGCGAATCTGCTCATCGGTGGGCGGGTTTAGCCCCAGTTCCCGCGCGATCTCAAGGGCGCTGAGGATGCGCCTGCCCCCGTGGGAAGGCTCCCCGGCGGTACCCTGCCCGGCCCCCGGCAGGTGCTCATCACCCTGCAGCGTATCTGCGGGCGTGTGGGTTTTCGGTGTGGTTATTGTTCATGCTCTGTTCTCTCACTTGGTACGCGCCCTACCTATCCCTGCGTGACCTGCCTGCCCTGCGGGCACAGCGGGCAGATTTCGGGTAGCCTGCATTTCTCGCCCGGGCGGTGCCGCGCCTGTATGAGGGCCCCGGCAATCAGCTCGGCGGCGCACCGGATCAGCTCAACAGCCCACTCGTCGGAGTCGGGCTCAAGTGGGGGCTGTTCTTGCGGGCGGTTCTTGGCGGTTGGGGCGGTGCCGTCGCCCAGCTGTACGAGTGCCGCCCCAGCCGAACGGCGCCCCATGGCACGGTACACGTTATCGTCGCTGCCACCGGGTGCACCGCCGGGGTGTGCGGCCGGTTCCGTTCCCAGTTCGCGGCTCATTGTGTCCCCTGCCCCGGCCTCAACCGCAACCTGGTAGGCGGCCAGCTGGGCGTGCTGGGCAATATCGGCTTTTGCGGGTTTGGTGCGCCCGGTTTTTAGGTCAACGATCATGTACCGTCCGTCCTCGGTGACCTCCAGCCGGTCTACCCGCCCCGAAATTTGGGCGTCGAGCTTCTCCCCGGGAACACGCACTTTAAAAGCGCCCTCAACCCCCACCAGGGTGCGCCCGTCTCCGGGCATAATTTCCTTAAAATACACGGCCAGTTTCTGAATCATTTTCTCGGCGCGGCGGCGGGTTTCCTCCCCCTCCCACGTCTCGGGCAGCGCCAGGGTGGTCAGACGCTCCTGAAGGACGGCACTGAGTGTCGCATAGTCAGCGGCGGGGTACTCCTCGGCGATAGCGTGGATGAGCGTGCCCAGCGACCGTGATGTGTCTGTTTGCGCCTCGGCACGGGCGGCCGCCACAAACCAGTCAAGCGGCGACTTGTGGATCGTCTCAAGACGTGACGGTGAGATGGGGACCGTCAGCTTCTCGGGTTCTTGCCCTTGCCGCCGTCGCGGCGTGAACGCTGGCTCCTGAGTTGACAGCGGCAGCAGCCCCCACCACTGGCGCGGGTGGGCGCCGGGCACCTGCGCGTTGGCGAGGCGGTGCAGTTGGGCGGCGGCGGCGTGCGCAAGCGCCGGGTTATGCTCTTCAACGGTGGCGTTGCGGCGCAGCTGGGCCACGAGCGCGCGCAGGGTCATGGGGCGCCGCACCCGGGTCACCTCCCCGGCACGCACTTCGGGTACCAGGATGTCGAAGAATTCGCTGGGTGCCTCATCGGTGGATGAGACGGCGGTCAGCACGAGGCGCTTACGGGCGCGGCTAATGGCCGTGGCGAACATGCGCAGCTCGTCGTGGCGCACAGCCCGGATGCGATCCGCCATCCGCACTTTCTGCGCCGCCTCAACCCCCATTTCGCAGATGTCGCTTAGCTCGCCGGTGTTCAGGAGCGAGCCGCGCACTTTCGTATTAGGCCAGGTTCCTTCTTGGATACCGCACACGTACACGGTGTCCCACTGCCGCCCGGCGGCGAGGGCCGGGGTGAGGATTTCCACGGCGTCGTAGCGTTTCCCGCGGGCAGCGAGGGTGTCCATGGGGAGGTCTTGGGCGTCAATGTAGTCAAGGAACTGTTCTGCGGATGAGCCGGGCATCTGGTCCACGAATCGGGTGGCGGCCTCGAAAAGCCCGATCATGGCGTCAAGGTTGCGGTGCGCCCGCTCGGCTTCGGGCCCGGTTGCGGCGCTGCTGTTCACCCAGGTTTTTTCTAGCCCGCTGGCCTGCCACAGGGCCCACAGCACGGTCTCGGCATTAGCGCCCGGGGCGTTGAGCGCCTGCTGACCCGCCGCGAGCACCCGGGAGACGCGGCGGATAGCGGTACCCACCCCGTAGTCCGGCAGAGCTTCGGGGTTCAGCAGCGCCCCTAAGAGCAGATCATCGCTGGAGCGGCGCCCACCGGCACGCAGTTCGGCGGCGCGCAGCTGCTGGCGCAGGCGGCGCACATCCATGCTGGAGGCGCCCCCCAGCCGGGAGGTGAGCAGGGTGATAGCGTTGTGCGCACCGGAGGCGGGGTTCGTGCGGTTTTCTTCGGCCAGCACATCTTCAAGGCTTCGCCGGGCGAGTTTGGCCTCGTCCTCTTCTGCCGTGGTGTGGGAGGCGTTGGCAATTGTCTCTGCGGTGAGCGGCTCGTCCCCGTCCGGTAAGGTTTCCGCCCCGGATGGTGACGCATAATTATCCGGCAAATGCAGTTGTTCGGCGCCGCGTTCGCGGGCGTACATGAGCAGGGAAAGCGCATCCAGAAACGGCCGTACCGCCGGTTCGTCACGCACCGGTGTGAGCGCCGCACCGGTGACGGTGGGGATACCCGAGGCCGCTAGTACCCGGCGGATATTGGCCACCCGGGAGCCATCACGCACCACAATCGCTGACCGCGCGTAGGCGGCACCCCGGTACAGGTAGTCCTCAAGCAGCAGCTGCGCCACCTGGTTCACCTCATCCTGCGGGGAGAGGAGCATGTACCCGAAGACCCCTTCGGGTGGTGTGCTGTAGCGGCGCGGGTCGAGCAGGTCACCTTCGTCGCTGAGCTGCAATAGCGCCTGTTCTTGCGCTTCGGCGGCGGGGGCACGCAGCTCACGCACGGTTTTAGCCCCGGTGATAACGGGCAGGCGGCGGGCCAGCTCACCCCACGCGGCAGCAATACCGGGACCCATCCGGTACGAGGTGTTTAAGTATTCCGTCTCTAACGCGGGGAATGACTCTCCAAGTGTCCTGGCTAAATCCGGCCGTGCCCTGCGGAAACCCTGCACCACGGTCTCGGTGCAGCAGGTCATCAGTATGTGCCGTGTGAGGTTCTGCCCGGTTCCTGCGGTGAGCGCAGCAGCCACTTCCTCACGCGCCTGCCCCCGGTACGAGTTCAGGGCCGCCTGTGGGTTCTGGGCGCACAGAATATTCAGCAGCCGGTAGGTGGCGGGGCTGAGCTCCTGCACATCATCAATAAGGATCAGGTCAAACCGTTCCCGTTCGGCGCTTAGCCAGTCGGGGTTTGCGAATAGAAAGTTGCAGGCTTCGTGGATGAGCGCCGCCGGGTCGTAGGCGTGCGGGGCGCGCAGACGGCGGATCTGCCGGTATTCGGTGTGCAGGGCTGCAACCGACTGCCAGGCGGGCCTGTTCAGCTGTTCGGCGAGCTCCTGAACCCTCTCAACGCTCACATCGTACTCGGCCATGCGGTCAAAAAAGTCGCGTATTTCGTGCCTGAAACCCGCGTGTTCCTAGGGCCTCTTGCAGGTCTGCGGGCCAGCGCACCCCGCGCCTGCGCCTTCACGGTGACCGCCCAGGATCTCGCCAATCATCACATCCTGCTCGGGCCCCGACAGCAGTTTGGGGCTGTACTGCACACCGGGCAGACTCCCCAGGGTGTGGGCACGGCGGAGCAGGTCGAAGGCGTAGGCCGCCCACGCACGGGTGGGGTGCGGTAGACATGCTCGTGGTGATACGGCGCGCCAACCCGTCACGGATGCGGGTTGCCCCGGTACGGGTGGGGGCAAGCACCAGTAGCCGCGCCGGGTCTCCCCCATTGGCAATGAAATTCGGCGGCGGCTGCGATAATACGCTCGGTCTTGCCGGTTCCGGGTGCCCCGGTGATGAGTTTTGCGGTCATGGTTCAAGTCTATCTGCCAGCTGGGGCGGCTGTTGCGTTATATGTCAGAGGGTGACGGTCCGGGCCGCGGCGGTGCAAAAACTCACGTATAGTCGAATTCATGAGCTGGATACACGGCCCCCGAGCCACTTTCGACCTTGAGACCACGGGCGTGGATGTTGAGACCGCGCGCATTGTGACCGCATCGTTACTGTTATTGAACCCTGACGGCTCGGTGCGCCGTGCCGGGGAGTGGCTGGCTGACCCGGGGGTTGAAATCCCTGAGGCTGCTGCGGCGGTGCACGGGGTCACTACGGAGTATGCGCGGGCGCACGGGCAGCCAGCGCAGCAGGTGGTGTGGGAGCTGGCGGGGGCTATCGGCTCGTTATTCCTTGACGGGGTTCCGGTGATCGCGTTTAATCGCCGCCTACGATTTCTCGGTTCTGCACCATGAGATGAAACGGTACAGTATTGCCAACGGGGAGCTGCCCGGCGGGTGCATCCTTGACCCGTATATTATTCACAAGCACGTTATTCCGCGTAAACGCGGCAACCGTAAGCTGGAGACGCTGGCCGTGGAGCACAAGGTGCAGCTGGATAATGCGCACACTTCCAAGGACGATGCCTTAGCCGCCGAACGGCTGTTGGTGAAACTCACCGAGAGGTTCCCTGCGGTGCTTGATGTGGATGCCGCTGCCCTGCACGAGCAGCAGGTGCAGTGGGCGGCGCAGCAGGCCGCCGATTTTCAGGCGTGGCTGCGCACAAAACCGGGTAAGGAGAACGAGGTGATTGACGGCCGGTGGCCGGTGCGCCGGTAGCCCTGGCCGCTGCGGGGCCGCCCGGTAAGTCAACGTAAGGCGTATTACGTGCGGCGGCGGGGTGTATCGCTACCTGCCGCAGCCTCTTTGACCTATGCTAAAGAGGCCGGGTTTTATACCCGTACCCCACCCCGCAGATTCACTGGTTGAAGGCTTCAGATGGAACAGCACAACGATAAGGCGTATACCGATACCAACACGTACAGCATCTATTTAGGGTCGTCCAGGGAACAGCATAAGTTCATTGTGGCGCAGTCGCAGGTGGTGCTGCGGCTGGGTCGTATCCTCATGAAGTCCGGGGCGAGTGCCTACCGTATTAAGGCGTCAATGGCGCGCTTGGCGAAGGCGGTGGGCCTGGATGAGCACCACGCCCAGGTGACGTTCACTGAGATCGCCACCACCGCCTACGGGAACGGGAATTTTCGCACCGAGGTGGCCGAGCAGCGCACGATGGGCATTAACTCGCACAAGATTGATTTGCTGGGCAATTTCATTTCTGAACTGCCGGAGCGGATCACCCCACAGGAAGCGAATGCCGAACTGGAACGCATTGATTCGATGCCACACCTGTATAAACGGTGGATGCTTGCCCTGGCTTCGGCGGTGGCGTGCGCGGGGTTCGCGTTTTTGAACCGTGGCGGGCTGATTGAGTGTTCGGCGGTTTTTATTGCCGCCGGGTTGGGGCAGTTTTTGCGTTCCACCCTCATGAAGCGCGGGGTGAGCCATATGGCGATCTGGATGGCGTGCGGGTTCCTGTCGGCGGGCGCCTATATTGGGCTGATTAATCTGCTGACGGGGCTGCAGCTGATTGGTTCTGAACACATGGTGGGGTTCATTTCGTCGATCCTATTCCTGGTGCCGGGGTTCCCGATGGTCACGGGTATGCTGGATATTTCGCGTATGGACCTCCTGGCGGGTATGTCTCGGCTCATGTATGTGACGGTGCTTCTGGTGAGCGCATCATTTGCCGTGTGGGTGCTGGCTTCCCTGTTTCATCTGCCGTTGGCGCAGAACGCCCGGCCAGACATCCCGGCTGGTTTGTACCTGCTGTTGCAGGTGGTTTCTTCGGGGGTTGCTGCGGCGGGGTTTGCGATGCTGTTCGCGGCGTCCCCGGTGGCGTGCGTGTGGGGTGGGGTGATCGCAGCAGTGGCGAACCCTGCGCGTATTTGGCTGGTTGAGGCGGGCTGGACCTCCCATATGGCGGCCACCTTGGCGGTGTTCGCGGTGGGTATTATGGCGGAGCTTGTGGCGCCGCTGCACGGGCGGCAGTATTCTCGGATTTCGCTGTCGGTGCCTGCGGTGGTGACGATGGTTCCGGGTGTGCCGTTCTACCTGGCAATGTCGCATATGTCTTCCGGTGACTTGTATGCGGCGATGGGTGGTTTTGCCCAGTCGTTTCTGACGTTTTTTTGGCCTTGGGGCTGGGGCTGGCGTTTGTGCGGCTGCTGTTTGATAAGAACTGGCTAATTGACCACGACACGCAGGTGCTGAAGAAGCTAAATATGAACCAGCACATGCGGTAGGAGGCAAAACATACCCTAGTTCTCATAGGCGCAGGGGCGGTGACACCCGTGAGAGGCAGATTTTTAAAAATGCTAATTTTAGCTACAGTAAGTGGAGTGCAGGCAACTCAAGAATATCTTTTGTAGTCAACTTACTAATATCTCTTTTAGCAAGGGATAATTTCCGGTTTTTTTCAATGACTTACTATCTTGGAAATAATACTCATATATTGCTGCATTTGTTTTATCATAAATGTACCCATAATATTCATCTTCTCCATTTTCGTCTTCGACAAAATTCATAAAGAATATTTTGTCACTGTGAGGCAAAGATTCTTTTACAGATTTGAATAAATTAGGAACTTCATGTGACACAAAATGAGTACAGTCCAAAATACTTTCCAGCAGAACTTCATTAGTTAATTCTTGAGGATCCATATCTAGCTCCAATTTAACATAGAAATTATTCTTCTACTAAAACCATGCGTTTAAAGCAGTCATACAAATTTTCCCCGATTAAATACATATTTTGCATTTTTACTTCTTCGGGCATGGTTTCCCCAAAATCATCACAGTAATCTTCTTCATCCCATTCGTTTCCATGGTACCAGTAATAAATTTTCCCTATTCTTTCCCCCTCTACGCACAGGCATATCCTATCTCCCATAGTTATTTTCAGCGATAGGCAAAAAATTCACAGGAATCCTATTTTCCATTCTTTTTATAGCATTGCTCAATGAATAACCAGTTTGATATGAAGATCCTTCTCCGTAAAAACAACCAAATTCTCCATTTTTTATTACAACATTTTCTACTGGTGATTCACTGGGATAACAATAAATTGGCAGCCCATCGTTATACATAGTTAACTTGTAGAATACTTCATTCAGATATGTTTCTCCTCCGAAACATGTCAAATAGTCTAAATAATCAGAAAACTCTTTCTTATCGACATCTAGATATTTTGACATTATTTCTCGTGATAAAGGGGCGAAAGGGTTTTTCTTCAACCCTTACGACTCCTCCCATGTTTTCTATTAAATTTTGCATTCTAGTACTCATAGTGTTTGCTCCAGTCAAACGGCTCTTTATAGAGGGGCGCACTTCACCCTGCACACGCACTATAAAGCAAAAGCCCCTTACTCTGCAAGCGAGTAGGATCGCGTGTCTACTAGTGAGGGCGTAGGGTGTTCTGAGTGTTTCGGGTCAAAATACTGTTGAGCGATATTAGTAAGGCGGTGAATTGTGTGGTGATGGGCCTGGTGGTACGGTGGTAAAGATATTTCAGGCCGTAATGGCATATTGGGTTACAATGGTGTAATGATGTGTCTTGTTTTTTGGGATAAAAAAATTATTGATGGCGTGTATAGAAAACTTTCTTCAAGAAATATTTTATATACACAGCTCTATTTACCAGACCAAATCTGGTCTATAGTGTTGGAGTTCAGTACTCCACCAATAGAGCAAGGATACGAGTGTATCGCTGATGAAGTTTATTTTTTAGCTGATACTGCACCGCATTATTTACTGGCAGATGGTTTTAAATTTGACTTTTTGGATGGCCCAAGAAAAATAGGGGAATGTATTGTTACTACGTAGCGGGGTGCACCAGTGCCCACCCATACGTCTCCCCCACTATTCGGAACATCCCGGAGGGCACCATGGAGGCTTTTGAGAATATTTTAGAGTGCTACACCCACAACAGCACCCTGGTGCTCAAGGGTTTCAGTGCAGAGTCTTCCGCATGGTTGGAGTATTTTTTCTGAGAACCGCGGGTCCGTGTTCTTACCGGGTAGTGTGGCTGTGCTACCTGCTGCTGAGAGATCGTTCCGCTTCTATTATGCGTTCCACATATGTTTCCAGCGGGAAGTGAGAAAGAACCTGCGCCGGATGATTGTAAGGCTCGCACAGGGCTGTGATTGTGGTGCCGTCACGGAAGACGAGCAGAGTATCGCCGTCGAATATGTTGGTTCCTCTTGGCAGCAGGTCGTGAACTGTGCCGGTGTACTCCTCCAGGGGGTGTTTCTTCGCCTGCTCCCAGCGCAGTGTGGCGTGGGGGTCGCGGATGAGGCCGCGAATATTATGGGTGACCGTCTGCAACCCCGCTGTTACCGTACCGCATAGGTCTTCAGCGTTCTTATCGCCAAGAGTCATTCCCGCCAGATGAACGGTGAGGCTCGCAAAAACGTAACCTGCGCGCTGCTCTGTCGTGCTTTTAACCGCAATATTCATGGCCTGCCGTTTCGTTTACTTTTTATGACTATTCTCCCCTCTTCTCCCCCTGCGGATGTTTTCATTCGGGGCGGCCATACCTTTGGGCAGGGTGCTTTCAGGGTTCTCCCAGTGAATCCTTCAGGTTCAGGAATACACTAAACCCATGAATTTATATTTTATTCGCGCTTTCTTACACCCCATACTGGTTCGGCATGCCGCGCAGGCACCCACTACCCCAGACGGTACGGTGCGGGTGCGCATGTACTGGATACATTCGCTGCTGGGGTTCGCCGGTATTTTTCTGGGGCTGCTGCTTATGGCGTTCGCTGTCCCTGCTTATCTTTCGTCCATCGGTCAACTGATTATAGCCGCCCTGTTCGCGCTGTTGTTCTTTATTATGGGCGGCATTATCCTGCTGGCCTGGAAAAACGTGTACATTCAAACCGGTGTCGACTATGTTGAGCAGCGCCTGTGGGTGGGGGTGCCCGTGCGCATCCACTTTAATGAGATCGATTCCTTCTCATACAACCCCGGGAACACCCAGCTGACAATGAGCAGGGGGAAGCTTGGTGGGTGGCTCTCCCTCAAAACCACCGATAATAGGCGTATCGCGTTCCAGCCGAACTACTACCGGGGTGAGCGCACCATCGCAGCGATAGCGTTCCGGCTATATTATGGGCGCTGGCCCAGCCCCACTAACCCGCACGACCAGCAGATTCTCGTGAATACAATAGCTGACGGATCCAGCAAACAGTACCTGATCGAGAACTCTAAAGGAAGTGATCTGACCCTCTAAAAGCCACCGTTCAGACTGAACCTATACATGTGCCGCGCCCCCTCAGGTGGGGGGCGCGGCACATATATTTTATGGATTGATTGTGCGGGGGCTACAGGTCGGTGCGCCACCGGTGGGCGTGCAGATACCCGGCGACCCTATCCTTCGTGTAATCACTCAGCAGCCGCTCATCGTCATCGGCACCCGGCTGCGGCCACCGGCCCTGCACCCCCTGAAACATAATGCACTGCCCGGCATAGTGCGGCAGCGGTGTCCCCGCCACCCGGGTTGCAAACGCTACGTTGCCTTCCTTATCCATAACCTGCAGCTTATCCCGGTGTACAACACTGTAGCTGTGCCACCGCCTCATGTGCAGATTCCTTCGGTCTTCCTCTACGCTTACCACATCACGGTACATGGGGTCGTAAATATAGCCGCCGATCTGCTCAAAAGCGATGACGCGGGTACCGCCAAAGAAACCGCGAGCCGCCAAAGCATCAGGGAATATCTCAACGTATGTGACCGTGATACCCCAAACCCCCAAAGCGTACGCCAGAAGAACCAGGCAGGTGCCGCCGCCCCACAGAATCAGCATCATTATCTGGTGTGAGCCCGCAGAAGACGATATAAGCACCGCCCCGGTAACAGCCACAGCGCAGCAGATAACCCCGCCGACCACGTCGAAGGCCACGAAAACCCACATCGGATACCGGCCCCGCCGTGGTGTCTGCGTCTTCTCTTGGGCGGCCCGCCGACGCACATAGCTCAGGTGCAGCGCCACAAAAATGGGTATTACACCCACTACCGCATAACTCAATAGAACACTCATGCTCCCTATCCCCTTCTCGTTTAACGCATGTGCACCGGCGAATCAGAACGCACCCGTTCCTGTGCGTGCCGCCTTAAAAATCGCCACGGTAGCTGTTTTCCAGCAGGTATTCGAGGGTTCCTCGGCGCGTCATATGCTTCATCAGCTGCCGGTCCATGGGGTTCTTCACGTCAAGCCAGCGCCCTTCCTCGGCACGCACCATCATCAGGGGACCCAAGTAATTCTTGGTTGGGGAACGGTAGATGCGTACCCCCATAAACCTCTTACCTTCTTTGGTCTGTATCTCAAGGTAATCCTCAAGGCGATAGCTGGGTGGTGCCATTATCTGAGTGGCTGCTACGCAGAGTACGGGTGTATAGGTACCCGCCGATCTCGGAAAGTTCAAGTGATCGTTTGAACCCAAAGAAATTACGCACCACCACCGCGTTAGAGGTTATTTCGTGGTAAGGGATGGTCAGCGCCCATAGCGTGATCAGTGTAACTAAACCCACAAAGCCTATGGGGATAAAACCTATCATGGTTACCCCGGTGCCGATCCTCTTAGTGGGGTCCATTATCATCAGGCCCACCCCCACAATGAAGCTGCCGAAGACCAAAAGTACCACTTCGATAATGGCGCACAGCCACAAGGGTGTGCGTGCCCGCCACGGTGCTGTAGTCTTCTCACGCTGGTTACGGATTAGAAGGTACACAAAGTGCAGCACGATAATGGCTGTAAGAATACCTGTACCCAAATAGTTGTAGTGTCCTAATGCTTCCAGCAAAGTTCTTCCCGCCCTCTCTGAAGAAAGTTGTATAACTGTCTGCTGCCTTCACACGGTCATAGCTTCGGGGCTATGCGCCCTTAAGTGTTAGAAAATCGTCACGCACCATGTGCTGCATCAGATATTTAACTGTTTCTCGGTGCGTCAGTTGAGCGAGAATCTGCTGATCACGCGGGTCATCCTCACGGGCCCAGCGCCCATGTTGAGCACGAAACACGATGCGGGCGCCCAGAACGTTAGGAGCGTTTTGACGCAAAACGGAAATCTTATAGAACACGCTGCCCTTAGCATCATATATTTCCAGGTAGTCGCTGCCGCCGCCGTCTCTATTAGCGCGATACGGGTAATACTGGTATCCGCTAATCTGTGACAGTTCAAGTGAGCGAACACCCGATCCTGTGGTGCGCACAATAAGAGCGGAAGGGGTGAACTCATAGTAAGGGACGGTCATACGCCATATAGACACGGCAAAAGCGCTAAAAAACATCACAAGAAACACGTACGGCAGAACCGTCCAGAGAGGATCTGACTTCTTTAAGGAGCTTGAGATCGCTATGAAACCACTAGATACACCAGCTACAACAACGCCAATGAGTACCTCGAACAGCGCGACCTTACCCCAAGAGTAAAACCGTACTCTCAACGGAGCGTTTTTCTTTTCGTTCGCCCCGCGTACCAGCAGGTACGTCAAGTGCATTACGACGATACCGCCTACGCCACCGGCAATCACAAGTATCCACAAGAATACGTCGAGCATAAGACTCGAACCTCCTGTCTTCAAGCTACACTTCAACGTTAGCACCATTATGAGGGTATACACCGGATTTCTACTCTGTAGCTTTAGCGCCAAATACCGCAGACCATATTCAGCATGTTGGCAGGGCGCAGGATACGGGGTGTCTACTTTATTCCCTCAATGCAGGCGGTGAGCAAATCCCAGAGCTCTTGACGCTGCGTATCACTAAGCCCTCCCACCATCTGCTGCTCAATCTCGCGGATGCGCCCGGTTGCTTGAGCGAGCATCTGCTCCCCCTGCGGGGTGAGCATGGTAGGTAAGGCTCGGCCTTTAGTGGCGTGAGTAGCAGGATGCGCCGCATCCGTGTCCGATTGAGGTAGCACGCGAGCACCCCGAATGGCGGAGTTATGCGAAACAGCTGCGGTACGGGCATTATGAGGTCTCACACGATTTCTTTGAGCATATTTACCGCTATATGATGAGGTAAAACCGCCCGCAGCGAAGCAGCACAGTGCGGGCATGCACCAGAGGATACGGCGTGGACATAGAATCACATATACAGCAGGTGGAAGACCGCCTTAAAACCCTAGATTGTGACGCGCGACGTCGGTTCGCCTCCTGGTGCTGCTACGCCCTGGTAGCAGAACCCGCGCTCCAGAAGCACCTGACCCTGCTCACCGGCTCAGCCGAAAACTACCGGGTGTGTGAGAGGATCGTTGCGCAATGCTGGTACGGCTCACCGCCCATTAACACACAAACCGCCCAAGAAACCCTGCACCGGATCGACTGGGATGATGAAGACACCCCGCTCACTGACGAACCGGCGACGCAGGGCTGTCTTGAGATGCTCACGGCAATCAGCAGCATGTTGGGTGGGCTGCGCGCTGGCGGGAAAGATTCCGCCTACTTCGCCAACTGCGCTGAGAACGTTATTAACTGGAAAGACACCCTGGCGTGTTTCCCCGCCAGCGCCGACGGCACACCCGAGCAGCAAGACCTGCTGCAGGAGTACGAACGCCAACGCCTCTTCTCCGTGAGCTCAGTGAGGGCCGCATTGGCGCTGAAGACATCCATAAGTTCAGGTAGCCCAACTCTTCGATTCCCTAGTTATAGGCGCGCAGCAGCTGATGCCTGGTGACCGATAACCGCCTATTATGGGATAAGAGACTTTCAGGCGCCCACACACGAAAGGTTACCCATGAGCGTATCAGCCGAACATCACCTGGCACACCAGCACAGCGAAGAGCTTTTTGAACGCTCCCGTTCCGTCATTCCCGGCGGGGTGAACTCCCCCGTGCGTGCTTTCAACTCCGTGGGCGGCACGCCCGCCTTTGTGACCCGCGCATCCGGCCCCTACATTTATGATGCTGACGGCAACGAATACGTAGACCTCGTCTGCTCGTGGGGTCCGGCGATTCTTGGGCACGCGCATCCGCAGGTTGTTGCGGCGGTTCAAGAGGCTGCCTCACGCGGGCTGTCGTTCGGCGCTGCGTCCGCGCCCGAGGCAGAGCTCGCAGAGCTTGTGGTCGATCGCATCAACACCGCACTCCCGGGCGCGATCGAGCAGGTTCGTATGGTATCTACCGGCACCGAAGCCACCATGACCGCTATTCGCTTGGCACGCGGCATCACCGGGCGCGATAAAATTATCAAATTCTCGGGCTGCTATCACGGGCATGTGGATGCGCTGCTCTCTGAAGCAGGCTCCGGCGTGGCGACTCTCGCCTTACCCGGCTCGGCGGGCGTGACCGCGGCAACCGCATCCGAAACTATCGTGCTCCCCTATAACGATCTTGACGCCGTGCGCGAGGCTTTCGCCGCGCATCCGGGAGAAATTGCCGCCGTTATTACCGAAGCTGCCCCCTGCAATATGGGCGTGGTGACTCCCGAACCGGGCTTTAACCGTGGTCTGCGTGAAATGACGCAGAGCAATAATGCCCTGCTGATTTTTGATGAGGTGCTGACCGGTTTCCGCGTCTCATCCGCCGGGTACTGGGGTAAGTTCGCCCCCGAAGATAACGGTTGGGTTCCCGATATTTTCACTTTCGGTAAAGTGATCGGCGGCGGTATGCCGATCGCCGCACTCGCCGGTAAACGTGAGGTGATGGAACATCTGGCACCGACCGGCCCCGTCTACCAGGCAGGTACGCTCTCGGGTAATCCACTCTCGGTGGCATCCGGCATTACGACCCTCAAACTCGCCGATGATGCCCTCTACCGCACGCTCGATACACGCTCGGAACAGCTACAGGCTGCGCTGACGGAAGCGCTTGCCGACGCCGGGGTGGATCATTCGATTCAGACGGCGGGCAATCTGTTCTCGGTTGCCTTTGGTACTGGCGAGCACGGCGTGCACAACTACGCTGATATTAAAGGGTTCTGCTACCGCCAAATACACGGCGTTTTTTTCCACGCCATGCTTGATGCCGGCGTATACCTTCCCCGAGTGCTTTTGAGGCATGGTTCCTCTCCGGGGCGCACGACGATACCGCGATGGAACGCATCATTGAGGCGCTGCCCGGGCGCGGCACGTGCGGCGGCTAAAAGCCTAACGCGCCCTCACCACCGAGGAAGGGAAATCTGTAGCCCACCCCCATAATTCCTTTAATGTACACCCTTGGCTGAGCAGGAAAAATCCCATAAAAATGGGTATATGGATGTGAGGATATTTGGCTGATCGCTGCGATAGTTTACCTGGGACTGTGCCTGCTCAACGAGGTGGCCTATCCCATGTACATCAGCAAAAAAAGAAAAGCAAAAAAATCAGCGTACAGCGGGTTCTGGAGAGGAATCATTCACATGCTCTGGTATGTGATTGCCTGGTTTGCTCTCGCCCAAACATTCCACCTGTTCTGGGACATCTACTACTACAGTTACGGTCTTGGCGGCGGCGCATTCATACTCCCCTTCGCACTGATCTACTTAGGTGCTTACTTTCGGGCGGCGGCGCTACCGTATAGCACGCGGGCTAAATATTTGGGACCGCGACTACGGTATGCCGCCCATCTACCGGGCAACTCTGGGTAAGCTCGGCAACCTCTTCCGCGGCTCCGAGCAGATGCAGTCAGCCGGTATTATCTACGGCGTATCAGTCTTCGCCTGGGTCACCTGGGGGCTTTACCTGCTGGCGGCTTTCGGTTTCCTCGCATCGCTCTTCGATGCGGGCCCCCTCTACGTGGGCGACATGGCGGTGCTGCTCACCCTGGCCACAGTACTCGGCGCTATTGGGGTGTTCTGGCATTACCGCCACTACACCGTGTTCCTGCCGGATCAGATCCTCATCAGCAGGGTCTTCGGTTCGGCGAAAATTCTCTACTACCAGCAGCTTGAGTTCTTCCGAGTCATCCCCACCGACCCCGACGCCATTCACCCCGATATGCAAGATCCTTCCAAATGGCGTATTGAGGTCAAAATACCCGGCAAAAGCGCCCCTTTCTCCACGTCACTGTCTGACCCGGGAGTCCGCTACCTTATCCGGCAGATCGCGTTCCGTATCGAGCAGGAACGCTGGGCTGATATGAACTCCCCAGCCGACCGCGAGCAGCTGCTGCAATACCACAACGATGGCCGTATTATCTGCACCACCAAAGGCCATAAACCCGCAGGTGAATTCGCGCAGGAGGCAGCATACCGCGCATCCTTCAAGCAGACATATTAGAATTTCTTCGCTCTGCGGCGCAGGCGCAAAGATGGGTTCTCTATTGTCGTGACGCCATCGCAGAAATGCTGGTTTCACGTTTTATGGAGAACCCATCTTTGAATATTCTTCTGCGGGTGTGATCGGTGGTTGATGGTATCTTTACCACCGCAGGAACCGCTATTTTCCATGAGTGGGCTGCATTCCCTCATGAATAACCCTCACTGTAGGTTGATGAGATAAAGAGGAATTTGTTGGATATATCTAGATTGTCGCGCCAGGGCAGCTTAGCAGACGGTATTACCTGGAGTTCTGAGCTGCTTATAGAAAAATTCCACAGGTACCGCTATAGAATCGACAACACTCATGGAACCGGTAAACCCGTTATTTCATTGGGCTAAACCCAAGTTTAGCCGGAAGCCTTCGGGTCTCCGATCCTACGGTGCAAGCTCTAACTCAGGCTATGCTGGGAACCTGTCACTTCCTCGACCCCGCGCATTCTGCACCATTACTGCACGCCCGCACAGTGCTAATTATTAATCTATTTACCTTCGTAGAACCAAATTCGCGCAATATAGATTATTCCCTAGACCGGCACGCGGTTGCCGAATTAGAGACGGTACTTGCCGAGTTCCCGCACGCGCCGATTGTTTGCGGCTGGGGCAAAGAGAATAATTCACCTGAGAGCCGGGAAGTATGGCACCAGCAGATAAACGAGTTTACCCGGCGGCTCGCGGATCGCTCCTGCTACCGTCTTGAGCTACCGCACTCCCCTAAATCTGATGGTTCATTGGATGCGCGTTCCTGGTCGCCGCGAGGTATCAACAGTGCCCTCAGGAACCTGCCGTCTGGTACCCGCATGGTCCTTGCCCGGTTTACTCCCCAATAAAGCAACCTTAGGGTTAGTCTTCACGCAGCCAGCGGGCGGCTTCGGTCGCATAGTAGGTGAGAATCATGTCCGCGCCCGCGCGGTGAATCGAGCGCAGTGCCTCCAGACGCCACGGCACGGCGGTCAATCCAGCCGTTTGCCGCGGCAGCCTCAATCATGGCGTACTCCCCCGACACCTGGTACGCCGCCACCGGCACAGGTGAAAACTCGGCGACTTCACGCACAATATCGAGATAGCTTCCGGCAGGCTTGACCATCACCATATCGGCGCCCTCGTCAATATCGGCCTGCACCTCCAGGAGAGATTCGCGGCGGTTCGCCGGATCCTGCTGATACGTTTTGCGGTTCCCGGTAAAGCTAGACTCCACCGCATCGCGGAACGGGCCAAAGAACGCGGAGGCATACTTCGCCGAATACGCCATAATAGAGACGTTCTGGAACCCGGCCGTATCCAGTGCGGCGCGCATGGCGGCAATCTGCCCGTCCATCATGCCCGACGGGGACACCGTGTGCGCCCCGGCGCGTGCCTGAGACACTGCCATCTTGCAGTACAGTTCCACGGTTGCGTCGTTATCGACAATCATGGTGCCGTAACCATCATCGACAAGCACGCCGCAGTGCCCGTGAGAGGTGAACTCATCCAGGCAGGTATCGGCCATAATAACGATCTCGTCGCCGAACTCGGCGCGGCAGGCAGCAATAGCGCGGTTCAAAATACCGTTCTCGTCCCAGGCCGCCGAACCTACCTCGTCCTTATCATCATCCAGCGGAACCCCGAAGAGATCGATGCATTTAATGCCCGCCTCCGCAGCCTGGCGCACAGCAGGAATTAGGGACTCTAGCGTGTGCTGGTACTGCCCGGGCATGGACGAAATCGGTTGTGGTTCGCTAATGCCGTCGCGCACGAAAAACACCTGAATCAGCTGCTCGGGACGCAGCGCGGTCTCGGCGGTGAGGGCGCGCATCGCGGCGGTGGTGCGCAGTCGGCGGGGTCGTCGGGTCAGGTTCATGAGGTGTGTCCTTTCAGTAACTGATTCGGTGGCGGGTACGGCTGGGGCTTACTCGGGTGGGGCGAACGGGTAATCCTCAAACAGGCCATCCCGTATAGCATTCACGGAGCGTGCGAAATCTTGCCTCTGCACATCGGTGAGCGACCCGCGCCGATCCAGGTAATCTTCAAGCTCTCTGTACAGAAAATGCAGTTCCACAAACTCCGTAAAGCTAATGCGCATATCCTCCACATGCTGCGCATCGTACTGGCCCGCATCATGGTCGTAGTACAGGATGGTGTTACTGCCGCGGGCGAAAAACCACTCATCGCCATTACCGGCGCTCCCCACAGGCCACACCGTGCGGCTGAACTCGGGGTGCTCCCGCTCCAGGTAACGGTGATGCTCCAGGGCCTGCTCATACCCGTAAAGACAGCAGTCGGCGGTTATCTCCCCGCCGCGGTACTGCTCTAAAAACCGCAGGTACGCACTGTCCAGCCCGGCGGGTAGTTTGCCGGGCAGCGTTATTTTATCCGCGCGGCGCTGACAACACTGCGCCAGCTGCTCATCCCACCCGTTAAGCACCCGCGCTCACCACCGAAAACGCGGCGGACGCCAAATCCTGCGCAGACGGGGAATCCGCCACCACATACGGCACCCCCAAAGAACGCGCAGCAGATGCGGTGCTCTGCCCAATAGCCACCACCGGCGGGAACCTGTTGGTCGACATCCCCTCGGCGAGCGCCTGAAGCAGCGACGGGGCGGTAGCGACCACGGCATCCGTTATCGGCTGGCCAGCAGATGCCTCACGGCTGAGAACTTCCCGGGCTGTCTCACACCCAAGCTCACCGGGGGCGAGGTCAGCCTCGGCCGCAGGCTCCATACGGTACACCACGGTGCGCATCACCCGAAAACCCAGCGCCCCCAGCCCCTCACGCAGGGTAGGCCGGGCGTTCTGGCCCTCAACCACCCACACGGTGTCAGGCTCGTCCTGCTGACGATCGCCGGTGGGGAAACCGGCAAGCATCCCCATGGCGCTCTGGGTGTGCGGTATATAGTCCGGCTCTATCCCGCACCGTTCCAGTTCCTCTGCGGTCGCCTTACCCACGCACGCCAGGCGCGCATCGGCGGCATTAAGCACATGCGCGAAATGCTCCCCCCACAGCTCGGTGCAGGCACGCACCGCATTGGCGCTTGTGAACGTCACCCACGCCACCTGATCGGCGGCGGTCGCTTGAAGGGCCGCGCTCAGCTCGGGGGTGTACGCCACGGTGCGCGGCACATGCACCGGCGCATACAGCACGTTCGGGGCGGGCTCACCCCGCTGCCGGGCAAGCTCACTCAGCGCCCGCGCGAACCCGGCGCCTTTAGCTGCTGTGCGGGTGAGCAGAACGCGCGCGGCGCCCACTAGGACACCTCAAGCCCGGCAAGTGCGGCTGCACCCATCTGCAGCATATCTTCAGCCACGTGCACCCCCAGCCTTTCGGCACCGGGTATGTCCAGCTCCACGGTCGCAGCAGAGTGGCGGATGCACTCGGTGCCCCTGGGGTCTGCGACTATGGCGGTGAGTACCAAATCGCCCTCTAACACGTGCGCGTAGGCGCCGATGGGGGCGGCGCATCCGGCTTCTAGGCGGCGCAGCAGAGCACGCTCCGCGGTGACCGCCAGCCGGGTCTCAAAATGGTCGGCGGCAATCAGCGCGGCCCCCAAAGAACGCACCGGCCGGGAAATTTCGGTCTCCGTCAGGGAGGCAATATCCGGGTTGGCGAATTCGCTCTCACGCACCTCAAGGGCGAGCGCGCCCTGCCCTGGGGCTGGGAGCATGCGGGTAGGGTCAAGGTACTCGGTAATCACGTCCTCTTTGTTCAGGCGTTTGAGGCCCGACACAGCCAGCACCACGGCGTCACAGTCACCGGCGGTTTCGGCCCCCACCCCGGTGTGCGCCTGCCGGTCGGTTTCAGCCGAACCCTGCACCATCACCTGCCGGGCACCGTGCTCTTCGAGCCCTTTCACACGGGCGATGCGGGTGCCCACATTACCGCGGATATCAACGATTTCAAGGTCGGGGCGCAGCAGCCGCAGCTGCGCTGCACGGCGCGGCGACCCGGTGCCGACGCGGGCACCGGTGGGGAGGGTGTCAAGAGTCAGCTGATCACGTGCAACGAGCGCATCGCGCGGGATCTTCGCGTTCGAGGGTTGCCGCGACCACCAGCCCGGGGCATGGGGCAGAGGGCAGGTCTTTCAGGGAGTGCACCGCCATATCGACGCCTTCCCCGTTATTGCCCGCCAGCAGGCGCTGACGCAGGGCCGCAGCGAACACGCCGGTGCCGCCCAGGGTTGCGAGCGGGCCGGCGAGCGTATCCCCCTCAGTTTTGACGGTGACCAGCTCAAATTCCACACCGGTGGTGCCCTCATGAGCGTGGGAGGCGGCGGTGACATGTTCGGCGGCGAGGGTGCTCTGGGTGAGGGCTAACGCCGACCCGCGTGTGCCCAGCAGGTAGGTCTCGCTCATGGTTCTCCTTGAGGGTATTAGTGGTGGGGTCACGGCGTGGGGTTTCGGGGTATGCCGGCGGTGCCGGTTCTACGGTTCCTATCTCCTGGGCGGCACCCACCTGAAGCATCAGCTACGGGTTCGTGCCGCCGGAGTATTCGGCGATGACCGGTTTCGCGGCGCCGCGTGCGGGTTTGCAGCAGTCGGGGTCGCATTCGTCGAACCAGCCGCGTTCGCCGGTCACTGATTCCTCGCACACGCTCTCCCGGGTGCGGGACCGCCTCCTTATCCAGCCCGGTGTGTGGGTTGGCGGCGACGCGTTCGGCAATCAGGCGGCGTAACGATTCAACGTACGCCGGGTGCGTGCCGGGGGTGGGGGTGCGCACCGCCGCGATCCCGTGCTCGGCGCAGGTATCCAGTGCCTCAGTGTCAAGGTCCCATTTGACTTCCATATGGTCAGAGACGAAACCCAGCGGCACCAGAACAATACCGTCTATATCACCGGCGGCTTTCTCAATCGCGTCGTTCACGTCGGGTTCAAGCCACGGCATGGACGGCGGGCCGGACCGTGACTGGTACACCAGCTCCCAGTCGGTATTATCCAGCAGGCTCTCATGATGCTCCTGCACCCGCGCCAGGACGGCACGGGCCACCTGAAGGTGCTTCTCAACATACGCGGATCCGCCCTCATAGTCGATACCGCGCGGGCCTGCCTCATTCGCGGCGGAGGTCGGCACCGAGTGGGTGCAGAACATAATGCGGATGCGCCCATTTCCCGCAGCGGCGGTACCGTCAGCATGCCGTGCAGCCACCTGCTCCTGCACCTGTTTCAGCCCGTCCTGCAGGCCGTCGGCGAAGGCCTGCACAAACCCGGGGGTGTCGAAGAATTGACGGATCTTATCGACACGCATCCGACCGTGAAGCCCCAGTTTTTGAAGCGCCACCCCGTAGTCTTCACGGTATTGGCGGCAGCTGGAGTAGCCGGGGTAGGCGCTGGTGGCGAGCACCAGAATATTGCGGTGCCCTTCCTCATACGCCTGCTGCAGCACGTCACTGACGTAGGGGTCCCAGTTGCGGTTCGCCCACACGATGGGGATGCGCGGGCCGCGTTCGGCCAGGGCCTGTTTCAGGGCGGCCAGCAAAGCACGGTTCTGCTCGTTAATGGGAGAGACACCGCCGTTAGCACGGTAGTGGGTGGCGACCTCTTCAAGGCGCTCATCGGGAATCCCGCGGCCCGCCGTGACATTACGCAGGAAGGGAATCACATCGTCCTGCCCCTCGGGGCCGCCGAACGATGAGAGAATCACCAGATCATACGGGGCGGGGGCGGCCGCGCGGGAACGGGTGATGCCGCACTCGCCGCGGTAGCTGCCGATCGTGTCCTCGTTCAGTACTGCGGGGCCGTTGGAGGCGGTATTGTGCGGGTCGGTCACGTTCGGGCGGATATTATTGGGCACCGAGCCGCAGCAGCCGCTGCACACACTGCTGCCGCCAGCACCCGGGCGGGCTGCATGGTTCGTTACCGGTTGATTCACGCGAGCACCTCAGCAACGTCGGCAGCTGGGATACGGCGCCCGGTGTAGAAGGGAATTTCCTCACGCACGTGCAGACGCGCCTCGGTGTTGCGGAAGTGGCGCATCATATCCACCAGGTCCACCAGTTCGGGGGCTTCAAGGGCGAGCACCCACTCGTAGTCGTTCAAGCCGAAGGTGGCCACAGTGTTGGCGAGCACCTGCGGGAAATCGACGGCTTTCATCCCGTGGTTTTTGAGCATTTCGGCGCGGCGCTGCGGGTTCATGTAGTACCAGTCGTACGAGCGCACGAACGGGTACACGCACACCCACGCCTCGGGTGCTTTACCCCGCGAGTAGGCGGGGGCGTGGTTGCGGGTGAACTCGGCGTCGCGGTGCACACCCATGGTGGACCACACGATGGTGGTTGCCCCGAACAGGGCGGTGCGGCGGATCTTACGCACAGCTTCCTGCAGTTTTTCGGGGGCTGAGCCGTGGGTCCAGACCATCACGTCGGCGTTGTTGCGCATGGCGGATACGTCGTAGAGGCCGCGCACGGTCACCCCGTCGTTGGCGAGTTCCTGGGTGAGTTCCTCGAACTCTGCGATGGCGGCGGGGCTGGAGGCCCCTTCCGGGCGCCCCCCGTCACGGGCAAACACAGTGTAGAGCGTGTAGAAGAGCTTCTCGCCGTTCTCGCGGCCGCGTTTATTTTCTTCTGCGGGCGAGTGCTGCTGGCTGCCGTACCCGTGTGCAGGCCGGTCACCGTACGCCCCGTGAGGCCCGTGCCCGCCGTGGGCGTGGGAGTCGCCAGCGGGCGCGCCGTGCGAATGTGCGTCGTGGTGGGATTCCTGTGACATTATTCTTCCTTTCGTGCGGCGGTTTCCCGCCCTACCTGCGTTCTTGATCGTGCGGCGTTCCCCATCCTCGCCGGGGCGCCTATGCTGTTATTGTTTGGTGGGCGGGCACGGGGCCGCCCGGGGTGCTACCCGGCTGCTTCTTCGCCGCGTTTGGCGCCGTCGGCCTGCGGGGTGTTTCGTTTGAGGAACTGTTCCACCTGCTCGCGGGTGTCACGCACCGTTGAGACCAGCCCGGACCCGGCAGCCCAGGTTCCCACCACGCACACCGTCTCCAGCTGAGCCGTGAGCTCCCGGAACGTTTTCACCTTATCCCGGTGGCCCGGGGCGGTGCGCGGTAACACGTTGCTCCAGCGCACCACGTCCGCATCCAGCAGCTCATGGGCGGTGATGGGAACGTCCAGCAGTTTCGCGGCGTCGTGAAGCGCCAGGGTGATGAGCTGCTCGTCGGCAAGCGCCACATCGCTAATGCTCGCGTTCTCTCCGCCGCGACCGTACGAAAGACGCACCACGTGCTTGTCTTTCCCGACAGCCTCGGCGACCCACGGCCATTTCGCGCTCACATGGGTAAGTGCCTTAGCGCGCACATTTGTGACCTCCTCAGAGACCAGCATGCCGGTGCCGCGCGGGTGCGCGTTCAAGGCGGGCTGCTCCACCACAAGGGTCACGAGCGCAACCTCGGGTCCAGGTTCCAGGGTGGGCAGCGAGGTTTTAATATGTGACCCCAGCAGGCGCGCAGTGGTGGGGCCCGTCGGTGGCGAGCACCAAATAGTCGGCGCGCAGGGTAGCCTGAATCTCCCCGTCGGCGGTGTGCCGCTGAATCACGAACCACTCCCCCCGTGACGCTGTCACGGTCAATGGCGATCACGTCGAATCCCGCAATAATACGCGCACATTTGGTGTACAGGTCTTCCACCAGCTTCTCAGAGAGCTGGTTCAGGCCCCCGGATAGGCTAGCCACCTGGGAACCGGCCGGGGCCTGCGACCTCAGCGCTGCGGAGGCGGCGGCAAGGGACTTATGTTTTTTCAGCCCTTCGCGTAGCCCGGGGATGGTGGCGTCCGCATCCAGCTGGTCGGGGTGCGCCGAATACACACCCGAAACCACCGGGGCCACCAGGTTCTTCAGCACCTTATTGCCCATACGGGCGCGCACCAGCTCACCAAGAGTTTTTGCTTTAGCACCCACAGAGGCCGGTAGGGCCTTATCAAGTTTGGCGCGGCGCAGCCCCGCCCGGCCGAGCACCCCGAGCAGGGTTTTATCGTCCAGGTTGCCCGGAATACCCATAATCCCGGTGTTCGGGGTTTTACGCGCCCCGAAAGGTAGGTACAGCCACGAGCCGTGCGGGTTGGGGGTGACAATATGCTCCCCAAGGCCCAGCTCTTTAACAAGCTCCGAAACGATGGGTGATCGGGTGGCGTAGGACTCTGCACCGGAATCCAGCAGCAGCCCCCCAACTTCGTGCGCACCGACGGCACCACCCAGATGGTCTTTGTTCGAGGAGGGTCACGCGCACCCCGGCTGCGGCGAGCTCCCGGGCAGCTAACAGCCCGGAGACACCGCCGCCCACCACGATCGCGGTGGGTGCGTTCTTTCCTATGTGCGGGTGTGCTGCCCTGTGTAGACCCATATCGTACTGTTCCTCGTTATTGTTGCGGTGCTTTCCTAGTGTGTAGTTTCTAGTGTAGTGAGTTGGCGGGGTGTTCGTGAATATATGCCACCAGATCGGTGAGCACCTGCGGGTCCGTTGTGGGCGGCACCCCGTGGCCCAGGTTCACGATATGGGCGGGGGCGCTCGCCCCGGCGGCGAGTACCTCATCCGTGTGAGCGTACAGGGCCTCACGCCCAGCGGACAGAAGCGCGGGATCGATATTCCCCTGAAGCGGCACCGCGCTGTTGAGCCTGCGGTTTGCCTCATCAAGGGGCAGGCGGTAGTCCACCCCGATCACATCGGCACCAGCCTCATGCATGGCGGGCAGCAGCTCGGCGGTTCCGGTACCAAAGTGGATGCGCGGCACCCCAAATTCCTCAACCATACCCAGGGCGGCGGCGGAGTGTTCCTGCACGTACCGGCGGTAGTCAGCTTCGCCCAACGAGCCCGCCCAGGAGTCGAAGAGCTGCACGGCGGATGCGCCCGCCTCAATCTGTGCCCGCAGAAACTGCCCGGCGGTGCGCGCGGCCCACTGCGCCAACTCGCGCCAGGCAACGGGGTCGGCGTGCATCATGGTGCGGGGGCGCAGGTGATCGCGGGAAGGGGCCGCCCTCAACCATATAGGCGGCAACGGTGAACGGTGCACCCGCAAAACCAATAAGCAGGGGTGGAACCGAGCATCTCGACGGTTGCCGCGACTGCCTCACGAATAGGGTCAAGTGCCGTATCGGTCAGCTCCGGCAGGGCGCGCACTTCATCAAGCGTGCGCACAGGATTCTCAAGTACAGGGCCGCGGCCGGGCACAATATCGACATTCACGCCCGCAAGCTTCATGGGGATAACGATATCCGAGAAGAAAATACCGGCATCGACGTTGTGACGGCGCACCGGCTGCACGGTAATCTCGGCGGCAAGTTCGGGTGTCAAACAGGCGTCCAGCATGGGAATTCCCTCACGCGCCTTGCGGTACTCGGGCAGCGAACGCCCCGCCTGGCGCATAAACCAGACCGGACGATGCTCAGATGCGCGCCCGGTGAGCGCCTGCAGCATCGGCGAATCAGCGGTTTGAGCGGCACGCAGCGGGTGGGATGCATCCAGGCGCGACAGCTGCGCCTCGGTCAGCAAATCACGCTGGCGCTCCGCCGGATGCGGCGGGCAGGGTACAGGGCTGGTTTTGGTCATATATCCCAGTGTGCCAGGTTTTGGACGTGTGTTTTTACGACACATTGTCACATTCCGATATATTTTGCACCCCGTACTAGACACATAGGTTTACCTTAGTATCCACAAGGGAGAAGCTACCTCAGCGAAGAGCAGACTTCGTGTTTTCCGCACCCCAATACACGCCGCCGAAACCCACACCAGGCGGTAAAAACCCACCCATTCTCACATTTGGTGACGGGCACCTCACGAGTTTTACACACTCGCCCACAAAGTGTTTATGATTAGTTCCTAGTGACTATTTACGCCTTCGTGGCCTCCCACCGGATAATCGACCTGACCACCGTCGCATTACTGAGCAACGGTGCCTCCAGTGTGCCCGAAACACTCACAAGCGACACCGCCGGTCAGCTGGGGGTTGAAGGGTCCGTGGTGCTGGCAACCTGCAACCGCCTCGAAGTGTACATAAAACTGGCAGTCCCCGAGCACCTGGCCCCCGTGAGCGAGCTGATATTCGCTCATATCGCCGCCCAAGCCGGACTCGCCCAAGAGATCGTCAGCAGCAGCTTTGAGGTGTACAGCGACCTCGAATCCGCCGAGCACCTTTTCACCGTGGCCTCGGGCCTGGAATCGGCGGTAGTTGGTGAACGAGAAATTGCTGGGCAGGTGCGGCGGGCGCTCGCCACCGCCCAGCAGGCTGGCCCCGTGCCGGGTGAGCTGGTGCAGCTCTTTGAACACGCCGCACACACCGCCCGCCAGGTAGGCCAGCACACCACCATCGGGTCGCAGGGGCGTTCTATTGTGGCGGTTGCCCTTGATTTGGCTGATACTGTGGCCGAAAAAGACTGGGCTAACCGGCGGGCACTTATCTTCGGTACGGGTGCCTATGCGGGTGCCACCATTGCAGCCTTGCGGGAACGCGGATGCGAAGATATTTGGGTGAATTCCCGCTCAGGCCGTGCCCAGCAGTTTGCCGCCAAACGCGATGTGCACGCGGTGCCGCAGGGGCACTCATGGCAGGCAATGGCCGAGGCGGATGTGATTATCGGCTGTTCCGGCGGGGCCGCCCCGCTGCCGCCCTCCGACATTCCCCCCGGTCGGCACACCATCCTTGATTTGGCGCTCTCCCGCGATTTCGACCCCGCAGTGGCGGATCTGCCCGAGGTGGAGCTCATCACCCTAGAGTCGGTGCGGATGGCCGCCCCCGAAGAAACTGAAGAGGCCGTCGCAACCGCCCAGCGTATTGTCGAATCGGAGATGCAGGCGTTTGCCGCCCGCCAGAAAACCCGCAATATTGATGCGGCTATTGTTGCTTTACGCGGGCACACCATGAGCGTGCTCGACACCGAGCTTGAAAGGTGCGCAACCAGTTTGGGTGCGGTGCCGCCGCCGAGCAGCTGGAACTGGCAATGCGCCGCATGGTCAAATCCCTGCTGCACACCCCCACCATCCGGGCCAAACAGATGGCCGCCCAAGGGCGCACCGATGAGTACGTGGCCGGGCTGGAGGCGCTCTACGGTATTGAGGTCGAAGAAGACTAAACCGGCACGCCCCCAATGCCGCCGGGCACCAACCGTTAACGCGAGGTTTGCACGGGGCCAAATGCCCGCTTGAACGTGAGGGTAAAACCCGCTAAGCCCCCGGCGAATCGGCGATACCGCCCGCCCGAAGAGCGCCCCCGGCGGGTTACACTAATCATCAAGACAAAACGCCCCGCCGAGTGTTTTACAAGGAGCATCATGGAAATCAAAATCGGTATCCGCCACATTTCTCGCGAGATCAGCATCGACACCAATGAGACCGCCGAGAAGGTGCGCTCAAAGGTGACCGACGCTATTCATAACGGCACCACGCTTGAGATTACCGATGAGAAAGGCACCACAACCTTCGTACCCGGTGCGCAGATCGGCTATGTTGAGCTGGGCACCGAGGAGAAGCGTCACATCGGCTTCGGCTTCAGCGCCTAAACTCTGCCGCAGCACGCCCGCACCCGCCGGTTTCTGTTCCGTGCGGATGCGGGCTTTTGCACGCTTGCAATGAATATTTTTCCGCGCCATCACGGCGAATAAAGATGCGATTCGTCCTCAGACGGGTTAATATTTAAGGGTTAAGTGAATGCCCGGTCGTTAGACTACACAATTTCTTGTTCCTCCCCAGGATGGGGTTACGAATTTCCCGCGATCGGCTTCTACATCATGAGCGCCACGCACCGGCACACGCGAGCGTGTGAGCCGCATACGCCCCAACCGCGCACCGAAAAACGCGAGGGCCTGGCGCCGCCGAACACCCCCACGGGTAGGAAGAATCACTCAATGGCTGATAACGCAGCACAACAGAAAACCGAGACATTCGCCGACTACGGCGTACGACAGGACATTAGCGACGCACTGGCGGCGGTGGGCATCACCACCCCCTTCCCCATTCAGACAATGGCGCTGCCGGTGGCGCTGGCCGGGCACGATATTATCGCCCAGGCAAAAACCGGCACCGGCAAAACCCTGGGCTTTGGCCTGCCCACGATTCAGAGCGTCACCGGGCGAGACGACGAAGGCTGGGATGATTTGGAGTTCCCCGGCGCCCCGCAGGCACTCATTCTGGTACCCACCCGCGAACTGGCCATCCAGGTGGGTGAGGACCTTGCCATCGCCTCAAAGCTGCGTAACGCTCGCGTGGCAACCCTGTACGGCGGTGTGCCGTACGAGCCGCAGGTGAAGCTGCTCAAGAAAGGGCTGGAGGTTGTGGTCGGCACCCCGGGGCGCCTCATTGACCTGTACAACCAGGGTGCGCTGAACCTGAAACAGGTGAAGATTGTGGTGCTGGATGAGGCCGACGAGATGCTGGATTTGGGGTTCCTGCCCTCGGTCGAGAAAATCCTCAGCTACCTGCCCGCTCAACGGCAGAGTATGCTGTTCTCGGCGACCATGCCCGGCCCGGTGATCTCAATGGCACGGCGCTACATGAATAAGCCGATGCGCATGAGCGCCGCCGACCCGGAAGACCAAGCCAAAACGAAGGCGTCAATCCGGCAGGTGGTGTACCGGGTGCACCATATGGATAAAGACGAGATGCTGGGCCGTATTCTGCGTGCGCAGGGGCGTGGGCGCACCGTCATTTTCACCAAGACCAAGCGGGATGCGGCGCGGGTTGCCGATGAGCTGATTGCGCGCGGGTTCGCCGCCGCTCCCCTGCACGGCGACCTCAACCAGGGTGCGCGTGAGCAGGCGCTGCGCGCCTTCCGCAACGGCAAAGTCGATATTCTGGTGGCAACCGACGTTGCCGCCCGCGGTATTGATGTGGAAGATGTGACCCACGTGATTAACCACCGTGTGCCTGAGGACGAGAAAACCTACCTGCACCGTACCGGGCGCACTGGGCGCGCTGGCAATGAGGGAACCGCCGTGACCTTCGTGGACTGGGAGGATATTTCCCGGTGGAAACTTATTAATGACGCCCTGGAGCTGGGGGTTCCTGACCCCGTAGAAACCTACTCCTCCTCGGAGCACCTGTTCTATGATTTGAACATCCCGGCCGGAACCAAGGGCCGCCTGCCGCGGTCCGAGCAGACGCTGGAGGGTCTGGACGCTGAGCGTCTGGAAGACTACGGGGACTCCCCGCGCGGGGCGCGCTCATCATCGCGCGGCTCGGGCCGGGGTTCCCGAGGGCCGGGGCGGTTCCGGCTCACGCGGGGACCGGGTCACATTCACGTGCTGCACGGGATGAGAAGCCCGGGCAGGATTCCGGTAAGAAACGTCAGCGCCGCCGCACCCGCCGTGTTGAGGGTGAAAGCGCACAGGGCCGTGAGGGTAAACGCGCCGAACGGGAAAAGTCAGTGGAGTCTACCGGCAGCGGTAAACGCCGCCGCCGCAGGCGCCGCCAAGGCTCTAACGGGGCGGGCTCCGGTGCTCCTGCCGCAGGTGGGGAGTAAGCAGCGAGTGAGCGAAACAGTACCCACCGCAGCTACGGCTCAATCTGCGGGCGCTGCTGCACCTGCTTTCGACCCGAACGGTTCGTCGCTGGTGGTTCAGGCCGATAACCTGGCGTATCTGAGCGAGCTGCCGGATGCCTCATTCACCGTCATCTACATTGACCCGCCGTTTAACACCGGCAAAACGCAGACACGGCGCACCCTCAAAACCGCCCCCGCGCAGGAGGGCGGTGCCCGGGGTGACCGCACCGGGTTCCAAGGCAAAAGCTACACAAGCGCCCTGCAAACCCTCGCAAGCTACCATGATGCGTTCGAGGACTACTGGGCGTTTTTGGAGCCGCGCATTAGGCAGGCCCACCGTCTGCTCACCCAGGACGGCACCCTCTACCTGCACCTGGACTGGCGTGAGGTTCACTACGCCAAGGTCATGTGCGACATGATTTTTGGGCGCGACTGTTTTATGAACGAGCTGATCTGGGCCTACGATTACGGCGCAAAATCCACCAAACGCTGGCCCACGAAGCACGACAATATTCTGATGTACGTCAAAGATCCGCAAAAGTACTATTTCAATGCGGACACGGTGGACCGTGAACCCTATATGGCGCCGGGACTAGTGACCGAAGAGAAAGCGGCACGCGGTAAACTCCCCACCGACGTGTGGTGGCATACGATCGTCTCCCCCACCGGCAAGGAAAAACCGGCTACCCCACGCAGAAACCGGTGGGGCTGCTGAAACGGATGATCGCCGCCTCCTCACGCCCGGGCGACTGGGTGCTGGATTTCTTTGCCGGCTCCGGCACAACCGGGGCCGCAGCCGTTGAGCTGGAACGTAAGTTCGTGTGCGTGGATCAGAACCCGCCCGCGATTGAGGTCATGGCGAAACGCCTGAACGTGGAGGAGCACTCATTTGCCGCGTACCGGGGTGTGCCGCGCGGGGCGGCGGTGCTGTTCACACCGCAGCGCAGTGTGGGCGTGCGCGGGGGAACCTCGCGGGACGCGCTCACGGCGGCCTCACGGCGCGCACTGGCGGCGCAGAGCCGTAAAGTGCAGGAAAAGCGTTGAGCCTGTGCCGGGCGCATCAAGCGTGTTTGTGCGGCATCATTCCACGGACGCGGTGGATAAAGACCTGCGGATTCGCGGCCGGGACGTGCTACGCCGTGAAAGACGCCGCCAGCAGCTCGCTAAAGAACGGGCGCAGACGGCGAAAAAGTAGCCTCCACAGTTCCATAACACGCAGAAAACAGGATAATTAGCCTATTCAGAAGGGTTTTGTGCCTTCAGAAGTTAGAAAAGTCTTCTGAAAGCACAAAACCCTTCTATACTGCGCATTATTAGCCCCGTCCGCAGGAGCCGGGGACACTAGCGGCTGATCTGGGCGCGGATCGCCTCCACGGTTTCGCGGGAGGTGGTGTACTCCCCCAGCTGGTTCGGTTTGCCCGCACCGTGGTAGTCGCTGGAGCCGGTCACCAGCAGCTCACGCTCACGCGCAAATTCCAGCAGGCGCGCACGGTTCGGCTCGGAGTTTTCGCGGTGGTACACCTCCACCCCGGCCAGGCCTGCCTCGACCATCTGCCCCAGGTATTCCAGCGGCAGCGCTGGCCCGCGTTCCTCACTCATGGGGTGGGCTACCACCGGCACGCCACCGGCGGCGCGCACCAGCCGGATAGCCTCCAGCGGGTCCATTGACTGCTGGTGCACATGGTACGGGCCGTTCACATGCAGGATATTATCGAACGCGTCGGCGCGGTTCTCGGCGGCACCCACGGCAACCAGCGCATCGGCAAGATGCGGGCGCCCAAACACGGTGTTCTCACCGTCACTCGACTGGGCGAGCACATCGTCCCAGGTCAGCGGGTAGTCAGCGGCGAGCCGGTCCGCCATCCGGCGGGCGCGGCTGAGCCTATCATCCAGCAGGCGTTTCATCTCATCCCGCAGCTGCGGGTAGTCGGGGTCGTACCCGTACCCCAGCAGGTGCACGCTCTTCGTGCGCTCATGCCCCTGCTCGTCTCGGTAGCTGTAGCGGCACGAGAACTCGCCGCCGGGCAGAAAATCCAGCCCGTACTCCCCCGCCAGCTCGGCGGCCTGCGGCCACCCGCGTGCGGTGTCATGGTCGGTCAAGGCGAATCCGGCAAGCCCAGCCTCTCTAATCAGAGGAACCAGTTCGGTCAGCGGCTGGGTACCATCAGAAATATCGGAATGAATATGCAGGTCGTAACGTTCAGTCATACCCTAACTGTACCGCACCACAGCGCCCCACCAGTATCAGTGGCACACGGCCTTTTTCGGGTTTCGCCCCACCCTAAAATACGCTCCACGCGTGGGATAGAATACAACTATGAGTGAAAATACGAAGAAGAGCACAGAAGCTCCAGAAACAGATCACCGCGATACCCCCAAAGCATCAGCTTTTCAGGAGTTCATCGCATCTAATTGGGAACCCGCTGCTGATGATGGCTATACCCGCGAACGCGTTGCCGATTTTGCGGCGCAGCGCCGTAAGAAGATTTCCCAGAAGTTCCCGGGTGAGCGTCTGGTTCTGCCCGCAGGGCCGCTGAAGGTGCGCTCGAACGATTGCGATTACCGTTTCCGCCCACATTCGGCGTTTGCGCACCAGACCGGGTTGGGTGTTGATCATGAGGCTGACGCCGTGCTGGTTTTTGAGCCCGTAGATGAGGGCACCGGCGATAACGGCTCGAACCATGAGGTGACCCTGTATTTCCGCCCGCTGGCTGGTCGTGACACCACGCAGTTTTATGCGGATGCGCGCTACGGCGAGTTCTGGGTTGGCCCGCGCCCCACGCTCAAGGAGTTTTCGGAGCGTTACGGTGTGCGGACGAAGGACCTTTCGGAGCTTGAGGTTGCGATTACGAAGAACGCCGGGGCCCAGGATTTGGGTGGGGTGCGTATCCGGCTGGTGCGTGAGGTTGATCCTTCTATTGATGCGCTGGTTGATACTTCCCGGTACAACACGGGCGTTGCGTTGGAGGAATCCGATAAGCTCGATTCCGAGCTGACGGTGGCGCTTTCTGAGGCCCGTCTGATTAAGGACGAGATCGAGGTTGAGAACCTGCAGCGTTCGGTTGATATGACGGTGAAGGGCTTCGAGGAGGTTGTGCGTGAGCTTCCGAAGGCGGTGGCGCATCATCGTGGTGAGCGCGTGGTGGAAACCGCGTTTTTCTCGGTGGCACGTACCGACGGCAACGACCTGGGCTATGACACGATTGCAGCCTGCGGGAATAATGCGACGATTCTGCACTGGATTCGCAATAACGGCACCGTGGATGAGGGCAAGCTGCTGCTGCTGGATGCCGGCGTTGAGGACGATACCCTGTACACCGCCGATGTGACCCGCACGTTCCCGGTGAACGGCAAGTTTACCGAGGTTCAGGCGAAGGTCTATAACGCGGTGCTGGATGCTGCGGATGCGGCGTTCAAGGTTGCTGTGCCGGGTCGTAAGTTCCATGAGATTCACGATGCCGCGATGGAGGTGCTGGCGCATCGTCTGGAGGAGTGGGGGCTGCTGCCTGTTTCGGCTGAGGTTTCTTTGACGGTTGAGGGTGGTCAGCATCGCCGGTGGATGCCGCACGGCACCAGCCACCATTTGGGTTTGGATGTGCACGACTGCGCGCAGGCGAAGGCGGAGCTGTACACCGGCGCAACCCTGGAGCCGGGCATGGTCTTCACGATTGAGCCCGCACTGTATTTCAAGGATGAGGATTTGTCTGTTCCCGAGGAGTACCGCGGTATTGGTATTCGCTTGGAGGATGACGTGCTGTGCACCGAGGACGGCAATGTGAACCTCTCGGCGGCGCTGCCCCGCACGGTTGAAGAGATTGAGGCTTGGATGGCGAAGCTCGCCCGGTAGTCTCTTACTTTCACAGACGAAAGTCCCCGCAGCCAGTACTGTCCTGACTGCGGGGACTTTTTCGTTGTGTCAGATGCCTCTGTGGCGTTGGAAGCTAGTCTTCCTTGACGCCTTTAGGCTTGGGGGTTTCGCGGGCTGGGGCCTGCCGAATGGTTTTGGCGTATTCCTCCGGGTCGTCAATGCGCAGGCCGAACCGCTGTGCCGCCGGCTGGGCGGGGGCCCGTTCGCCGCCTTGGGGTTCGGTACCGCTCTCTGCCGCAGGGGCGGTGCTGTCGGTGGCGTCCGTTGCGGCTGCCCGCCCCGCATCCTGTGAGGCGCCCCGCCCGTAGCCGCTGAGGGCACCGGTGGTGTTTTTAGCAGGCTCAGACTCGGTGCCCGCTGCGGTGCCTGCCGTTGTACCGGCCGGGGCGGAGGGGGTACTGCCGGTACGCGGTGCGGCTGTGCCTGTTGTGCCCGGCTGCTGCGTTGCGTTCCCGCCGCCGTATGCCGCCCCGTGTACTGAGCGCATCGCTTGGGCAAAACCGGGGGTGTCGCGCAGGATCATGCGTGCCTGCCCGGCGTACTCGCTCAGCGCATACATGGTGGTGCGTTCGGGGATTGCTTCCCCGCGCATTGGGTAGCGGCTATTGCCGCCGCGGCGGATACTCACCAGGGTCCACACCATAAAAATATGGCGACGCTCAGCGGCACCGTTGAGGCGGCACGCCCCAAAAAATCAGACCCGTCACCAATGGTCAAAGCCGCACACCCCAGCCCGGCGATAATCCCCCACATGAGGGAGGAGAGCAGCATCCGCCCGTAGCTGCGCTGCAGCGGGTACTCCACCTGTTTCACGCCCTCATTCACCAGGTACAGGGCGGTCACCGGGAACCCGGCGGCGCTGAGCACGTCAAAAGCGGCGAGCGCGTCGTCACGTCGGGTGAACGCTGCGAGCGCCTCGCCGTTGGGAAGCGGCTGGCCGCTGGCTTGTGCGAGGCGGGAGGCAAGGTATGAGGAGGGCGGGGTCTGAGTCATACCCCTATCTTACCGGGGCGGGTGGGCCCGCCGCAGGGTGGGTGCGCCATCGGCTGAACCGGTTTTTGAGGTCGCACGGGCGGGCCGGTGTGCTAACGCAACGGGTTACGCCCACAGCCAGCGGACCCTTATATAAAGTGCGCATTCTCTTTTTCGGGCGTACCCTAGAGAGGTGAGCAATACTAAGTCCAGCGCCCCCAGCAAAATCTATATTGCGCGCCTGCTCGGCCTTGACGTGTTCGACCCGTTCGGTGACCGCCTGGGCAGGTTGCGTGATGTTGTGGTGCTCAAACGCGGTTTTGGTGCCGCCATGGCGGCAGGCTCACGCCCCACGAAAGGCAACGAGCCGGTGGTGGTGGGCATCATCATTGAGGTGCTGGGCAAAAAACGTGTGTTCATGCCAATGACCCGGGTGCGCAGCATTGAGGCGTCTCAGATTATTTCGACGGGCCTGGTGAACCTGCGCCGTTTTGAGCAGCGTAATTCTGAGGTGCTGGTGGTTGGGGAGCTCTTTGACCGCCGGGTGCGGCTGCTTGACGGCAGCGGGGACGCCGTGATTGAGGATGTGGCCATTGAGCAGCGCCGTAACGGCGACTGGGGCATTACGGAGCTGTTTGTCTCGCGCACCGTAAAATCCAGCAGCGGCTGGCGGCGCCGGTCTAAGGAGACGCTGGTGGTGGACTGGGATGAGACGATCCTTTCCACCGACCTTGAGCCGCAGGAGGCGACCACGTTCGTCGCCAACCACGAGAATGCCCGCGCCGCCGACCTTGCGGATGCCATCCACGAGATGAGCGATAAGCGCATGCTTGAGATTGCGCACGAGCTGCAGGATGAGCGGCTGGCGGATGTGCTGCAGGAGCTGCCGGAAGAGGATCAGGTGCAGATTCTTTCGCATCTTGACGACGAGCGTGCCGCGCAGGTGCTTGAAGAGATGGAACCGGATGACGCCGCCGACCTGCTGATTGAGCTGCCGGATGCCCAGCGTGAGAAGCTGCTGGAGCTCATGGAGCCCTGACGAGGCGGAGGATGTGCGCCGACTGCTTGAGTACGATGAGGGTACCGCCGGTTCGCTCATGAACCCGGTGCCGATTATTCTCTCCCCCGAGTCGACGGTGGCGGAGGCGCTGGCGCATATTCGGGCTGAGGAGATCCCCCCGGCGATGGCCGCGGCGGTGCTGGTGGCGCGTCCTCCGCTGGAAACCCCCACGGGCAGGTACCTGGGGATGGTGCACATGCAGCAGCTGCTGCGGGTGCCGCCGAGCGAGTCGATTGGGCGCATCCTGGACACGGACACTGAGCCGGTCTCTGACCAGGCCAGCCTTGAGGAATTGGCGCGCGTGCTGGCAACCTACGATTTGACCATTATCCCCATTGTGAACGAATCACACCGGCTGGTGGGGGCGGTGACGATCGACGACGTACTCGATGCGCTGCTGCCTGAGGACTGGCGAACCTTCGACGATGGGACTCCTGTACGAAAGGTAGGACGCCGATTTGTCTGAGCAGAACCACCTGCGTACCGAAGAAAACCCGCGCATTGATAAGGCGCGTATCCTGAAGGATCGGCTGGAGAAAAAATACTCCGAAAGGTATGCCGAGGGCGGCCAAAGCGGGCGGGAGAAGACCCGTTCGCGTGCCGAGTCGCAGCTGAGCACACCTGCTGAGCGTAAGGTGCGGCGGTTCACCTACAGCCCGAACCCGGATGCGTTCGGGCGTATGACCGAGGGGTTTGCCCGGTACATGGGCACACCCCAGTTTCTGCTGTGGATGACTGTTTTCTGTGGCGTGTGGCTGGGGTGGAACACGCTCGCCCCCGAAGAGCTGCAGTTTGACCCGCGAAGCCTCAACTTTACCCTGCTCACCCTGATGCTCTCCCTGCAGGCATCGTACGCCGCTCCCCTGCTGCTGTTGGCGCAGAACCGGCAGGATGACCGTGACCGCGTGGTCGCCTCCGAGGACCGTAAACGTGACCAGCAGAACCTTGAGGAGACACAGTATTTGACGCGTGAGATCGCCTCGCTGCGTATTGCCCTGCGTGAGGTTGCCACCCGCGACTTTGTGCGCAGTGAGCTGCGGGATATTTTGGAAGAGCTGAAATCTATTCAGGAAGAGCAGGAACGCCAGGCTGAGCAGCTGCACGATATTGGCGAGGAATACGAGGACGAGGACACCCACGAGGACGGCGCGCAGCAGGGCTCCGAGAGCAGCGAAAGCGCCGCGGCGGGCGGGGCGGCAGCCAGTGCGGCGGATGAGAAAGAGCGCCGGGACGTTAGCTAGCTCCTAGCCCGGTGCCTGCTGCCGGGCGCATGATGAGAAAGGCAGGGGTCGTTCCGGCGGGGTTGTGTTTCTTCTAGGGTGCGTATGGTGGTGGGCTGTGAGTGCTGGTCAGCGCCCGTGTTACCGCCGCAGCCCCATGCCCCGAGCAAACTATCCCCGTATCCTGCAATCCTGTATAACCCCAAGACCCCCTCGTAAACCCATGACTCTATGAACGCGTATATCGCACCGTATGCTTTGTCGCGGAAAGGATGAACGAATGAGCGAGCACAACCCCCAGGGGACCAACGCGAACGTTCCAGCCTCCAATAGTCCGCTGGCGGATGCGCTCTGGGCGGCCCTGGGCACCGTTGAAGACCCAGAGCTGCGCCGCCCCATCACGGAGCTGGGGATGGTTGAACGCGCCCAGGCCGTTAGCGAGGACAACGGCGAGTATGTGGCGGATGTGAAAATTCTGCTCACCATTGAGGGGTGCCCCCTGAAAACCACGATCGAGCAGGATGTGCGCAAGGCCGCCAGCACCGTTGAAGGCATCACCCGGGTTCAGGTTGAGGTGGGTGCCATGAACGCCGATCAGCGCAGCGCGCTCAAATCGCAGCTCAAACCTGAGCGCACCAACCCGTTCACTGCCCCCGGGTCGCTCACCCGCGTGTTTGCCGTGGTCTCCGGCAAGGGCGGGGTGGGTAAGTCGTCAATGACCGCTAACCTGGCGGCGGCGTTCGCCTCGCGTGGGCTGGCCGTGGGCATTATTGACGCGGATGTGCACGGTTTTTCCATCCCCGGGCTACTGGGCGTTCAGGAGGCACCCACCCGCCTGGATGACCTGATTATCCCGCCCGCAGTGGATGCGCCCCGGGAGCGCGGGCAGGTGCGCGGCGGCTCGCCGGGCGGGTTCGTCAAGGTGATTTCCATCGGCATGTTCCTCAAGGGTAACCAGCCGGTGGCGTGGCGCGGGCCGATGCTGCACCGGGCGTTGGAGCAGTTCATCCTTGACGTGCATTTTGGGGCGCTCGATATTCTGCTGCTTGATTTGCCTCCTGGTACGGGAGATATTGCGATCTCAATGTCGCAGCTGCTGCCCAACGCCGAGCTGGTGCTGGTCTCCACCCCGCAGCATGCGGCGGTTGATGTTGCCGAGCGCGCCGGCACCCTGAGCCTGCAAACCCACCAGAAAGTCAGCGGCGTCATTGAGAATATGGCGGCAATGACCCTACCGGATGGTACAGTACTTGAAATGTTCGGCTCCGGCGGGGGCGCCCAGCTGGCCCAACGCCTAAGCAATGTGCTCAACTACCCGGTGCCGCTGCTGGGTTCGGTACCGCTGGATGTGTCTCTGCGCACCGGCGGGGATGAGGGCACCCCCATTGTGTGGAGCGACCCCAACTCCCCCACATCCGCCGAGATTCAGGCCATTGCCGGTAAGCTGCTGCACCGCGACGAGTCGCTGGCGGGCAAGCCGCTGCGGCTGAACGTCTAGGCGAGCGCACCGGAGCCGTACACAATAAATCCCCCGGCCCGTGGGGCGGGGGATTCCAGCAGCTGCCTGCATCTGCGGCTAGGTTGCTTCAGTGTCGAACGGTGCGTAGGCTCCGCGCGGCAGCCGGGTAATATTCGATGCGACGGGTTTGTTCTTCTCTTCCCGTTCCTTCGCTTCACGGGCGCGTTCGGCGTCGTCCTCAGCGAATGCTTCACGCACAATAACACGCGGGTCGTACTGGCGTGGGTCGTACTGACGCCAGTTAATGTCGTCAAGACCGGTGTCGCCCAGCGCATCTTTGAAGTCGTCTTTAGCGTCAAAGGCCATGCGCCGTACGGTTTTAATGAATTCTTTGGCTTGGCGGGCGTACTCGGGCATACGTTCGGGGCCGATCACGAAGAACGTGAGAACGACCAGAACGATAAATTCGAGACCACTAATACCAAACACAACAGTTAGACTATCAGGATTTACGGTGGGGCGTAACATCCTACGCCCACAGGTTACTTATTCACTGCAAATATTTTTACCTGCCGGGCGGGGCGATAGCGCAGGCAGATGCCGCACCGTCAGCCCCCCGCACCCGCGGCCCTCACCGGTTTAGGGCGGGTAGTCGCCGCCACCGGGGTTCTGCTTCCAATGCCACAGCCACCCCACCCACACCAGCTGCAGGGTGGCGCCTGAGAGCACCAGCAGCCACCGGTACGCGCGGGAGGCCGAGACCGCCGCCATTGGCAGAACCAGGGGAAAGAGCGGCAGCAGCAGCCGGAACGTGGAAGACTGCGGGTTCAAGAAGATCAGCAGGTACGCCGCGTAGCACGCGCACCAGAGAATCAGCGGCCCTGACAGTACCCCTCGCACCGCGGGGGGAAAGCAAGACGAGGGCGAAAACCACTACCAGAAGCACCAGCAGGGGGATGGAAAACACCCCGAAGTAGATGGAACCCTGCTTCAGCCACGGCTCGAACAGAGCCAGGTGGGAGCTGCGCCAGGCGGTTTCGGTAGCCGTGTAGGCATCGACGCGCCCGGTCACAGCCCATGCGATGGCGGGCCAGATGAGAGCGCACGCGCACACCATAAGGGCACTGACCAGCTGCACCGCGCGGGAGGCGAAAATACGCCAGAAACTGCGCGGTGTTTCCCCGTCGGCGCGGCGGCGCGCATCGGCGCGCATATCGGTGATGAGGCAGATAAACCACCACAGCCCGGCGGCAGCCCCCAGGGGCACACCCACAGGCCGGGACAGGCAGGCGAGGGCGGCCACGGGCAGCAGCAGCAGGTATCGTGCGCGCACCATCAGGTACAGTGCCCAGGCGAGGAAGATCAGGTTTACGGATTCGGCGTAAGGTGCCTGCAGTACGGGGGCTACGGGCAGGAACGCAAAGACCGCCACGGCCCAGCACCCCAGGGAGGTGTTCTCTGCTGCGTCGGTGCGGCCTAAAGCCTGCAGGCTGGCGATGCATAATCTGTAAACAATCCAGGCCGCGATGAACCCGGCCAGCAGTGCCACAGTCGAGGCGACCGCATAATATTCCAGGCCCGTTGTGCGGGAAATGTAGCCGCTTGTGAGCGGGAAAAGCGGGTAGAACGCCCACTGGTTCTGCATGACCGTCCCGCTCATATCCTGAGGTAGTTCAACGGGGTAGCCTCTGTCGGCGATCTGCCAGTACCACCCGGAGTCCCAGGTGCTAATAAATTCGAGGTACCCTAGGCGTTCCCCCCACGGGCCCCACAGCTGCTGCCTGCCGACCATGCTGAAGACGGCCACACCCCACAGTCTGCTGAGCCCGTAGATGAGAAGCACCCGCAGGATGACCGGTAGTTCAACGAATAGGGTGCACAGGTAGTGGGCCCCAGCCGTGAAGGCGCGTGTAGAGTCTGTCGAGAATGGTGCTGTCGGTACTCATTCGGTCAGGAGTCCGCCTTATCGGTGGTGTGCGCCGATTCTTTATCCGCGATTTCCTTATTAATGGCGACAATAGCCCCGCTGGTGCTGCTCTTGTGCTGCTCGGAGTCATCCTCATGCGGCTTAGCCGCTGCGGGGGTTTCAACGTTGGTTTTCGCGGAGGACGCTACCACGGCGTTGGCCGCAGTGTTAGCGGCGTGGGCGGCGCGTCCCGCTTCGGACCAGGGAAGTACCTGCTGGGAGGTGGCGGGGTGCGCCCCATCAGGTGCCGTGCCGGTGTCTGCGGTGGCTTTGGCGGAGTCTTCGGAGGTGAGGGGATCATCCGCTGGGTGCCCCTGGGGAGCCTCAGCCTCTTTGCGGTCCCGCGCATCGTTATCCGGTGCCTGCGCCGTGCGGCCGGTGTCCGTATGAGCTGCCACAGCTTTTTCGGGGGTTTCTTCTTCGGCGGCGGAGGTGCCAGCTGCTGCCGCTGCGGGGGCCTCGTGCGCCGCATCCGCTTCGCCTGTTTCAGGCTCCTGCGGGACGGCCTCGGCTGCTGCATTATCTGCCGCTGCGGGGGTGTCTGGCAAGGGTTCAAGAACCACAACCTGTTGCCCCGCCAGCTCGGGGGCGGGCTGCGTGCGGGCACCGAAAACGTTCAGCCCGTCCCCCGCGACATGCTCGAAGAAGGCTCGCCCGGGGAACGCGCGGTCGCTGCTGATGACTACAGCACTGTAGATAACAATCAGCAGGGTTGCGAGGGCAAGTAACGTTATCAATATGTTCACGGGTACCTCCGGGCAAAAAGGGCGGGGTTCCAGTTTAACCTAATGAACCGGACTTGGGCGCGTATTCGGCGGCACGTTCCATCCGGCGGGTCATTGCGGTATCGGTGCTGGCAGGCAGCGTGGGCCGCTAGTCGCTCATGAGCCAGCTTCGCAGTTCGCTGTAGCACCGGTTGAGTTCGCTAAAACGCACATGCTCATTGTCGGTGTGCGCCAGCAAGGCATCACCGGGGCCGAAGTTCACCGCAGGGATGCCGATTTCGCTCAGTCGCGCCACATCCGTCCACCCGTACTTGGGTTTGGGCTCCTGCCCCACAGCGGCAATGAGGGAAGCAGCCAGCGGCGTGTCAAGGCCGGGGCGGGCCGCCGGTGAGAGGTCAACGAAGTCCAGCTCGTACCCCTGGAAGAGTTCCTGCACGTGGGCCACGGCCTCGTCCAGGGTCTTATTGGGGGCGAACCGGTAGTTCACATGAAGCGCGGCCGCATCGGGGATGACATTGCCCGCCACTCCCCCGCTCACCTGCACGGCGTTAAGCCCTTCTCGGTAATCCAGTCCCTGCACCCGGTAGGTTCGCGGCGTGTAGTGCGCCAGTGTGGTGAGCGCATCAGCCAGGTGGTGGATTGCGTTCTCCCCCTTCCAGGCCCGCCCGGAATGCGCGGCCAGCCCGGTGGTCCGAAGGTAAAAACGCATTGTGCCGTTGCAGCCGCCTTCGATGGTGCCATCGGTGGGCTCTAGAAGCACCCCGAAATCGGCGTCGGTAATCAGCTCGCGGTGGTTGCGGATCAGCCGCGCCAAACCGGATTTTTCGCTGGCCACTTCCTCATTGTCGTAGAAGATGTAGGTGAGGTCGTAGTCCGTTTCGTGAGCAGTTAATTCGGCGGCTAGCTTAAGTTGTACCGCCACACCGCCTTTCATGTCGGTGGCCCCGCGCCCGTACAGCACCCAGTCGCCGTCCTCTTCAACCACGCGGGAAGGTACCGTACCGAGCGACCCCGCCACGGTAGGCAGCGGCACGGTGTCCAGATGCCCGGCGAGCAGGATGCGGGTGCGTTGCTTCCCGTTCTGCGGCCCGAAGTCGGTGCGGGCAATAATGGCGTCCCCGTCACGCACCAGGTGCAGGTGCGGGTGGGTTTCCAGGGCCCGGTAGATGGCGTCGGCGAGGGTTTTCTCTTCCCCCGAGACAGAGTAAATATCAAGCAGAACCCGGGTCAGTTCGGGCATGGAGACGTTCGTGTCGATGGCTGCGGTGGGGTGGCTCATGGGTCCCTTAGCTGTAGTGTCAGTCGCATTAGCGGCGCGGTTCTTTACCCTAATATTCAACCTTATCTGCGCCCCGGAAGCCACCTTCAGCCGCCCCCGGACGCTGGGTGCGGGGCGGGGTCTTAACCATTGCCCCTTATCAGGAACCGTTTGCGGGGCGGCACCTGGTTATCGGGGCCGTCATTGAAGCCGTTGGCGGCCTTTGCACCCTGAGGTTTACCCGCAATTAACCCTCAAGAACCCCGCCCTGCGGGCGCCTACACCCAATCCCGGCGCATCCCTATAATTAAAGGCATGTCTGAAAACGCTTCAACCGAAACTCGTTACGCTTCCGGCGTGGCCCTCGTTAATGTCGTCGCCTCCGGCCCCGATGCGGGCACGGTACTGGATGCGTGGTTCCCCGCGCCTGCGCTCACCCAAACCCCCGATCTTTCCCTCGCGGATGAGCTTGAAGAGCTCACCGGCGAGCACCCCGAACGCAATGCCCGCACCGAGGTGCGCACCGCCTCCATTGATTTGGATGAGGCCCCTGAGGACGCAGTCGATGGGTACCTGCGTCTGCACCTGCTCTCGCACACCCTGGTGCGCCCAAATGACCTGAATCTTGAGGGGCTTTTCGGGCACCTGGCAAACGTGGCGTGGACAAACCACGGCCCAGTACTTGCCACCGAGCTGAACAAGCTCGCGCTAGGCCTGCGGAAGCTGGGGCATTTGAGCGTAAGCCATGTCGATAAGTTCCCGCGCCTTATTGACTATGTGGTTCCCGCCGGGGTGCGTGTGGGTGATGGTGACCGTCTGCGCCTGGGCGCGCACCTGGCTGATGGCACCACCGTCATGCACGAGGGCTTTGTGAACTTTAACGCTGGCACCCTGGGCACTTCTATGGTTGAAGGCCGCATCTCCCAGGGTGTGGTGGTTGGCGATGGCTCCGATGTGGGCGGCGGCGCCTCCACCATGGGCACCCTCTCCGGCGGCGGTACTCAGCGTGTGTCAATCGGTGAGCGTTCCCTGCTGGGTGCTGAGTCTGGTATTGGTATCGCCCTGGGCGATGACTGTGTGGTTGAGGCGGGCCTGTACGTGACTGCCGGTTCCCGCGTGATTGTGCTTATCCCGGGTGAGGATGTGCGTGTGGTGAAGGCCGCCGAGCTGTCGGGTGTGTCGAACCTGCTGTTCCGCCGCAACTCGGTCACCGGCGCGGTTGAGGTGCTTCCGCGCGCTAAGAATAGTGTGGAGCTGAACGAGGCGCTGCACACGAACTAGCTCCTTTGTGCCTTTCTGATGCCCCAAGGGCGTGAGAGGCCAGTGAGTTTAGCAACCCGCCGGGCGCCCCCGCACGTCAATGCACGGCTGGGGAGCATCCGGCGGGCTACTATTTAAAGTGCTACCCCTGAACTTACCGTATCCGGTGCGCACCGGCGTGCCCGAAAGGATAAATATGAAGATTCTGGTCACCGGCGGCGCCGGCTATATCGGCTCCCACACTGTGCTTGAGCTGCTGAACGCGGGCCACGAGGTGGTGGTCATGGATAACCTCTCGAATTCCTCCGAAACTTCGCTGCAGCGCGTCGCCGAGCTTGCCGGGCGCGCCCCCGAGTTCCACAACGTCGATCTGCTGGATCTGGCGGGCATGAAGGAGCTGTTCACCAGCACCCAACCGGACGCGGTCATCCACTTTGCGGGGCTGAAGGCTGTGGGCGAATCCGCCGAGAAGCCGCTGTGGTACTACCAGACGAACGTCGCTGGCACCCTGAACCTGCTCTACGCCATGGAGGAGGCGAACTGCCGCTCCATCGTGTTCTCCTCGTCTGCGACCGTGTACGGTGAGCCTGAGTCCATGCCGTTGGTGGAGAAGCTGAACATGGACGCACAGTCCTGTTACGGGCGCACCAAGGAACATATTGAGGATATGCTCGTGGACCTGGCGGCCTCCGATGACCGCTGGAATATTGCGCTGCTGCGTTATTTCAACCCCGTGGGCGCGCACGAGTCTGGGCGTATCGGTGAGGACCCGTCAGGAATCCCGAATAACCTGGTGCCGTTTATTGCCCAGGTGGCGGTGGGCCGCCGCGAGCACCTGAACGTGTTCGGCAACGACTACCCCACTGTGGACGGCACCGGTGTACGCGATTACATTCACGTGGTTGACCTTGCCGATGGCCATCTCAAGGCGGTGGATTACATTACCGAGCACGGCGGGCTGCACACTTGGAACCTGGGCACCGGCAACGGCTATTCGGTGCTTGAGGTGCTGCACGCCTTCGAGAAAGCCTGCGGTAAGGAGCTGCCCTATAAGATTGTGGCGCGCCGCCCCGGCGATGTTGCTGTCTCTTACGCTGACCCGTCCTCGGCACTGGCTGATTTGGGGTGGAGCGCATCCCGGGATATTGACACGATGGTGCGCGACCACTGGAACTGGCAGAAGAACAACCCGAACGGGTATGAAGAACAATAGCCAATAGGGGCTTACAGTGCCCCGCTATGCGCGCCCCAGCAGGCATCCGCCTGCTGGGGCGCGTTTCTGCGTTTACGGGGCGAAAAGCCCTGCACACGCCTCTCTTGACTATGCGTTGCTTTGGGTGGGTTTATATGCGATTTACCGGCAGGATTTTTTTACACAAACAGGGCCGCCGCACCCGCCTCCCCCGCTGCCCCGCCCCACCGCATTCACCAAATCCCCTGAAAATACGGGATTCACCGAGTACCTGACCCCCGAACACCCCACACAACCCGCTTCTGTGATATATTCAACTCAATTTTGGTTTCCTTGAGTTTTCGCGGGAATACGCCCCACCCAATACCTTAAACACCGGAATATTTACACCGATTACCGAATCTTTAACATTCCTGTTACATCCCCGGGCGTAAGCTAGGTTACTACCGTGATGCGCGTGATTCTTCCGGCTCACAGCCCACGCGCCGCGTCGTATCTGTTGGGCATAGCCCCACCGTGTGTAAAGGAGAACCCTATGAGCGAAGCCCCACTCGTGCGTATTCACGACGTCAATAAGTACTACGGGCAAAACCATGTGCTCAAAAACATTAACCTCTCCGTCAATAAGGGCGAAGTCATTATCCTGCTCGGCCCTTCCGGCTCCGGCAAATCAACCCTGTGCCGAACCATTAACCGCCTCGAAACAACCTCCAGCGGAACCATCACTATCGACGGTAAAGACCTCCCCCAAGAAGGCCGCGACCTCGCTAAGCTCCGCGCCGAAGTGGGCATGGTCTTCCAATCCTTCAACCTTTTTGCCCACAAAACCATCCTCGACAACGTCACCCTTGGCCCCCGCAAAATCCGCAAACTCCCCAAGGCTGAAGCCGAGGCGGAAGCCATGAAACTGCTGGCGAAAGTGGGCGTGGAATCCCAGGCCGAAAAAATGCCGGCCCAGCTCTCAGGCGGCCAGCAGCAGCGTGTGGCCATTGCCCGCGCGCTCGCCATGAAACCCAAAGTCATGCTGTTTGATGAGCCCACCAGTGCGCTCGACCCCGAAATGGTGAATGAAGTACTCGACACCATGGTCTCCCTCGCCCGCGACGGTATGACCATGATCGTCGTAACCCACGAGATGGGATTCGCCCGCAAGGCAGCCGACCGCATCGTCTTCCTCGCGGACGGCGAGATTGTTGAAGAGGCCACCCCGGATGACTTCTTCACCAAGCCCAAGAGCGAACGCGCCCGCGACTTCCTCTCCAAGATCATCGACCATTAGGAGCGCGCCATGAAAAAATCGTTCATTAACCGCGCCGCAGCTAAGTTCTTTGCCGCCGGGACCGCCGCCGCGCTCGCCCTCGGGTTCGCCCTCACCGGCTGTTCCAGCGCCGCAGATGCTAAGCCGAAGATCCGGATTGGCATTAAATACGATCAGCCGGGCTTAGGCTACCAGGACGGTCGGGAATTCACCGGCTTCGACGTGGATATTGCGAAGTATATTGCGGGTAAGCTCGGTTACTCGGAAGAGCAGATCGAATTCGTGGAGTCCCCCAGCGCTAACCGCGAGAATATGCTCTCCAACGGCCAGGTGGACATGATTGTGGCCACCTATTCCATTAGTGATAGCCGTAAGAAGAGCATTGACTTCGCGGGCCCCTACTACGTGGCGGGGCAGGATCTGCTGGTACGCTCCGATGAGACGAATATTACCGGCCCCGACAGTCTTAACGGTAAGAACCTGTGCTCGGTGACCGGTTCAACCAGCGCCAAAAAAATCCAGGACAAGTTCGCTAAAAAAACGTGAACCTGGTCAATCAGAACAGCTACTCGGACTGTGTGGTCGCACTCAACGGCGGCGTGGTGGATGCGGTGACCACCGATGACATTATTCTTGCCGGGCTTGCCGCCACTAAGGCGAATAAGGGCAAGCTCAAGCTGGTGGGTCAAACGTTCACCACCGAAAAGTACGGTGTGGGCCTTCCCAAGGGTACCGATAAGTGTGAGGCCGTCAATAAGGCCATTAATGAGATGGTCGCGGACGGCACCTGGCAGCGGCTGGTGGAGAAAAATACTGAAGGCACCGGCTACACCTATAACTCCAACAATAACCCACCGCATCCTGGCGCCAGCTGCGCCTAATGCCTGACCGAGAGGTAAACGATGTCATTCTTTGACCAACTCGGCGCCCTCCTCGCCAAATACGATGTGGTGGGCGCGTTCTGGGTCAATGTGCAACTGACCTTCTGGGCCGCTATCGGGTCTTTCGTGCTCGGCTCCGTGCTGGCGCTCATGCGCATTAGTCCCGTACCGTCCCTACGTTTTGTGGGCACCGCCTACGTAAATGCGGTGCGTAATACGCCGCTGACTATTCTGATGACCCTCGCCCTGCTTGGTGTGTGGACGCAGTTTCAGCTCTCGTTTTCAACGAGTTTTGAGACGAACTTCTTTGTCTACGCGGTGATTGTGCTCTCGATCTACCACGCTTCTTTTGTGTGTGAGGCTATCCGTTCGGGTGTGAATACGGTTCCCACGGGGCAGGCGGAGGCGGCGCGTGCTATTGGCTTGGGGTTCTTCCCCACCGCCCGGCACGTGATTTTCCCGCAGGCGCTGCGCGGTTCTATTACTCCGCTGGGTAATACGCTGATCGCCTTGGCGAAAAATACGACGGTTGCTTCGGTCGCCTCGGTCGCAGAGTCCTCCGGGTTAATGAAAACCATGATTGAGTTCGACCCGAATATGGTGCTGGCCATCTTCCTCATGTTCGCTTTGGGGTTCGTGGTGATTGTTGTGCCCCTGGGCGTACTAACCACCTGGTCCTCACGTAAACTGGCGGTGAAGCGATGAAACTTCTGAATTCTAAACTCGATACCAGCACCAGCGTGCTGTTTGACACCCCCGGCCCCCGTGCGAAGGCGATGACCCGCTGGTTCAATATTGGCGCGATCGTGCTTCTGGCTGCGTTTATGGCGTATGTGCTTTCGGTGATGGGCGCTAAAGGCCAGCTGGAGGCTGAGAAATGGACTGATCTGTTCACCGCAAAAGCGTGGGGCTCGTACTATCTGCCGGGGCTTCTGGCGACTTTGCAGGCGGCGGGTATTTCGGTAGTGACTTCCGTCGTATTTGGTGTGCTGTTCGGCATGGCGCGCCTGGCGCAGAACCGGCCAATGCGCTGGTTCGGTACCGTGGTGGTGGAGTTTTTTTCCGCGCCGTTCCGGTGCTGATGATGATGATTTTCTTCTGGCTGTTCCTGAGCCGGTTCAGCTGGATTAACCCCGCGCAGCTGCCGTTCTTTGCCGTGGTTATCGGCTTGACCCTCTATAACGGTTCGGTGATTGCCGAACTGCTGCGTTCGGGCGTTAAAGCAGCTGCCGCGCGGTCAGGGTGAGGCGGGCCTGGCAATCGGTTTGACCCCGGGCCAGACTTTGCGCACCATCCTCATGCCGCAGGCGTTTAACGCCATGATGCCTTCGATGCTCAGCCAGTTCGTGGTGATTCTCAAGGACACTGCGCTCGGGTACATTATTTCGTACCCCGAACTGCTGGCATCTGCTCGGCGCATCGGCTCGGGTGACGGCAATATTCTGCAGACCCTGCTGCTGGCGGCAGTACTGTTTATTGCGGTGAATTTCTCGCTGACTACGTTCGCCACGTGGCTGGGCGGGTTCCTCTCGTCACGTACCTCTGTGACGCCGAAGAAAATGCACCACCTGCCCGGCGAGGTGGATACCCCGAACCCGCCCACGCAGCAGATGTTCGTGCTGCCTGGCAAACGCAAGTAGCGTACAGCACGGTTTAGGGTACGCGACTAGAAACGCCCGGTTCCTCCCGCATTGGAGGTTCCGGGCGTTTGCTTATTTGTGCATCCTTGGCGCCAGCGGCGGAGGCTGTTCTCCTCACGCTGCTATGGGACTGGCATTACCCCGCAGGGAAGGGCACGGGCTATGCGACGCTGCCTTTGAGGCGTTCTGCGGCAGCAGCGACTGCCGCATCCGAGGCGGTGAGGGCGATGCGCACATAGCCGTCGCAGCCCTCTCCGTAGAACACTCCGGGGCCGGCCACAATACCCAGTTTCGCCAGCCGCTCGATCGATTCCCAGGTGCTCTCACCGAACGTGGTCCACAGGTACAGGCCCGCTTCGGAGCCTTCGATTCTCCCGCCTGCGGCGGTAATTGCCTCCACGAGGATTTCACGGCGGGCACGGTATATGTCTTTCTGCGCGGCCACATGCGCATCATCGGTGAGGGCCGCGATCATGGCGGACTGCACCGGTGCGGGTACGATCATTCCCGCGTGTTTACGGGTGTTAATAATGTTCGGCATGATCTGCGCGTCCCCGGCGATAAACGCGGCACGGTATCCCGCCAGGTTCGACTGTTTCGAGAGCGAGTAAGCGGCGAATAGCCCGGTGAAGTCCCCAGCGCAGACGCGTTCATCAAGGATGGAAGGCACGGGTTTACCGCCGCGCGCCGTGTCCCATTCTCCCCAGCCAAGTTCCGCATAGCATTCGTCGCTGGCTACTACGGCACCAATGTCGCGGGCGTGGCGTACAAGCTCACGCAGCTGTTCAATACCGCGCACCACGCCGTTAGGTTAGCGGGCGAGTTCACCCACACCAGCCGTACCCGCCGTTTCACGTCTTCGGGCAGTTCAGTAAGGCTGTCGGCGGCATAATGGTCGGCCCCGGCCAGGCGCGCCCCAATCTCGTAGGTGGGGTAGGCTGCACGGGGGTACACTACCACGTCACGCTCCCCCGTTTCGGGGTGTGTGCCCAGTCCCAGCAGGAACGGCAGCCACGCCACGAGTTCTTTTGAGCCGACGGTGGGCATCACTTGGTCGGTGCTGAGCCCGTGCACGTTGCGGCGGCGGGCGAACCAGTCCACGATCGCCTGCCGCAGTTCGAGGGTGCCGTGCGTGGTCGGGTAGCCGTGGGCGTTTGCGCCTGCGGCGAGCGCATCTTGAATGAGCTGGGGGGTGCTATCAACCGGGGTGCCGATGGAGAGGTCTACGGTTCCGCCGGGGTGTTCAGCCGCGATAGCGCGGTAGGGGGCGAGCGCCTCCCAGGGGTATTCGGGTAGGTCTATGCCGTATGTGCGCATGGTTCTCCTTCACCGGCGGGGTGGCCTGTAACTCTGTGGTGGGGCGTAGCTATTGTATCGCGTGGGCGGGCCTTGGGGTACGGGTGAAGCCCCCGTTCCCACCGTATAAGATGCGGGTGCGGGGGCTTCGGTGTTTTGTAGGCCACCATTGAGAAAGTTGTAGTTCAGAAAGTGCGGGCCGGTTGTTTCCCGGTGTGCGGGTGTGTGTCCGCTGTGTGGAGGCTATTCTCCTTGCGGCGGTAGTGCCGCAATGAAGGGAACGTCTTTGCCGGTGGGGCCCATTTTGGCGGCACCGCCGGGTGAGCCGAGGTCGTCGAAGAATTCGGCGTTGGCGGTAATGTATTCGGACCATTCTTCGGGTACGTCGTCTTCGTAGTAGATGGCTTCGACGGGGCATACGGGTTCGCAGGCGCCGCAGTCCACGCATTCGTCGGGGTGGATGTACAGGGTGCGGTCGCCTTCGTAGATGCAATCTACGGGGCATTCCTCTACGCAGGCGCGGTCCTTCACGTCTACGCAGGGCAGTGCAATTACGTAAGTCATGGGTGCCTTTCTTGAACCGGTTTCAGCGCCCACTGCCCCACTGTTGGTGGGGTTGTGGGGTGTGTTGGCGCTGGGGCATGGGGTATCCGCCCGAAAGCCTGTGTATAAGTCTATCTCGCTACGGCGTTTTTACAATATTTTCGTGGCGCAGTGAACAGGTGTTTGAGAGGTAAAATACCCTATTTTTTAGGCTAGGCTGTCCTGCAAAATTCTAATGTTCCCCCTAGTCAGAGCCTTAAATTTAGCAGAATAAGAAAATAAAGTTAAGTTCGCCACATAGTTTTTGGGTGTGTTTTTATATCGCAGCGTCACTCACGCGGTCCATATATAACTCACCCGGTGTTAGCGTTTGTGAGGCTGCGAAAAACTGGGCGCGCTTTTATGCTCGCGCAGCTGCTGCTTTTCATTGCGCAGGGAACGTACCGCAACGGGGGCCGCCAGCATGGCAATAATGGGTGCGCCCATCAGCCAGCAGGTACCCACTATGCCGATTGCAGCACCGGCGGTGGGGTTCACGAGCACAAACGGCGCTTCCGGCCGGGCGTAGGCAAACACGAAGATAGTAATAAACACGGCTGCTGCCAGGATGGGCGCAGCCACCGGGCGGCGCATCATGGTGGCGCCCCACAGGGAGGCGAAGAACACCGTCAGGTACCCCAGGCCCAAGCCCACCGGGATGGGGGTGTCGCCCGCATACTGTATCCAGGCGTGGTAAATGGAACCGCCCAGGGCAGCCATAATGCCCAGCAGGATACTCGTGAAGGAGGTGCTTATTATTCCGGCGGGCTCGTGGCCACTGGGGACTTCAATATTCGCGTCCCCCGCCAATAGTCGGTATGTTTCTACCCCCGATATTTTCTGTTCCACACCGTTTGAGTATTCAAAGGTGTCATCACCGGTCACCACAATTTGGGTACCGTATTCGCGCATTGCTTTACGTTTAGCGGTGGTGGAGCCGTAGATCGCCGCCTGGGTGCGTTTATCTGTTTCGTCAAATTCCCTTCTATACCCCACACCAGCACCGGTTTCTGACTGCTTTTTGAGAAGTGAGAGTGCCTGCATGACTGCCCGGTGAGTGCGCACATGGTCGGGGTGCCCGTACCCGCCGTCGGCATCGTAGGTAATGAGGGCGTCGGGTTTAATGGAGCGGATTGCGTTCGCTATGGCCTGCGCCTGTGGCTCTATGGGTTCTGCGGTGAGCGAGTCGCTGCTGGCCTTGGGGTTGGGGGCTGGTTTGCCGTCTTCGCCCCACACCATGCCGGAGTCGCGGTAAATTTTTCGTGTGCCTGTGGCGGTGGCGGGTGCTTGGCCCAGGTAGAAACGGCTGGCAACGCCCAGGGTGCGGGATGCAGCGACGAGTTCGCCGGTGCGGTATTCTCCCAGCGCTTCCCCGTTATCGGTACATTCGGGGTCACCGACCTGCAGGTGTTTCAGGTCTTCGGGGATGACCTCACCCATTTCTCCGCGGGTAAGAGTGAGCAGGTGTACTTTGGCGCCTTCACGGGCGTAGGCAGCCATTGTTGCGCCCGTTGAGGAGGTCTCATCATCCGGGTGGGCGTGTACGAACAGTAGCACACCGTCTTTAATGAGGCGCCCGTTCGGTAGCAGATTACGTTTAGATGTGGACACCACTCTGGTGCCCTGCTGGGGGTAACTTGGGGTAGCCTCAGACATAACCGTGCTCGCTGCCTCCTTCAACTTAGCGTTCACTATATTCTATCCCCACATGTGTTCATATGGGCGGTATTTTTAAAAAGTCGGGTGGGGGCGCATCCACACCTGCAGTAGTGTGGGTGCACCCCCACCCGGTGCGCGAGCCTTACGGTGCGCGGGGTGTGTGATGCTCGTGTGCCCTAGTTGGCGCGGGCGCGGCGGCGGAATTCACGCACGCGCTCGTTCGCATCCAGAATAACCTTGCGGATGCGAATAGCTTCGGGGTGACCTCCACGCATTCGTCTTCGCGGGCGAATTCGAGGCATTCTTCCAGCGTAAGCTTCTTGGGCGGGGTCAGGTTTTCGAAGCTGTCTGCGGTGGAGGAGCGCATATTGGTCAGCTTCTTTTCCTTTGGTGATATTCACTTCCATATCGTCCGCACGGGAGTTCATGCCCACGACCATGCCCTCGTATACTTCGGAGGTCGGTTCCACGAAGAAGGTGCCGCGTTCCTGCAGGTTAATCATGGCGTAGGGTGTTACCGCGCCGGCACGGTCGGCGATCATCGAACCGTTGGTGCGGTACTCAATATCGCCAGCCCAGGGTTCGGGGTCGATCGAGTACGACGACGAGATACCGGCGCCGCGGGTTTCAGTGAGGAACTGAGTGCGGAAGCCGATCAGGCCGCGCGCGGGTACCGCGAATTCCATGCGCACCCAGCCGGTGCCGTGGTTCGACATGTTCTCCATGCGCCCCTTACGTGCCGCCATCAGCTGGGTTACGGCACCCAGGTGCTCTTCGGGCACATCAATAATCATGTGTTCCATCGGTTCGTACAGTTTGCCGTCGATGGTTTTGGTGACTACCTGCGGTTTACCCACGGTCAGTTCGAAGCCTTCGCGGCGCATCTGCTCCACCAAAATAGCGAGGGCGAGCTCGCCGCGGCCCTGAACTTCCCAAGCATCCGGGCGCTGGGTGGGCAGAACCTTGATGGAGACGTTACCGATAAGCTCGCGGTCAAGACGGTCCTTGACCTGGCGTGCGGTCACTTTCGCGCCCTTGACGCGGCCCGCCATCGGAGAGGTGTTAATGCCGATGGTCATGGAGATCGCCGGGTCGTCCACCTTAATAAGCGGCAGCGGCTTGGGGTTTTCGGCGTCGGTCAGGGTTTCACCAATGGTAATGTCTTCGATACCGGCGACCGCCACGATTTCGCCGGGGCCTGCTTCTTCGGCGGGAACACGTTCGAGCGCCTTGGTGGCCAGCAGCTCGGAGATACGCACGTTTTTAATATTGCCGTCTTGACGTGCCCAGGCGACGGTCTGCCCTTTCTTGAGGGTGCCGTTGAAGATACGCACGAGCGCCAGACGGCCCAGGAACGGCGAAGAGTCAAGGTTGGTCACATGCGCCTGCAGCACCTCATCAGGGTTGTAGGTGGGGGCGGGCACGTGCTCGATAATGGTCTTAAACAGCGGTTCCAAATCGTCATTATCGGGCAGGGCGCCGTCGGCGGGCTGGTTCAGCGATGCGGCGCCAGCCTTGCCGGAGGCGTAGACGACCGGCACATCGAGCACGCTGTCGAGGTCAAGGTCGGGCACCTCCTCGGACAGGTCCGATGCCAAGCCGAGCAGCAAATCCATAGTTTCGCTGACGACCTCGTCGATGCGCGCATCCGGGCGGTCCACCTTGTTCACCACCAAAATGACGGGCAGCTTCGCGGCGAGTGCCTTACGCAGCACGAAGCGGGTCTGCGGCAGCGGGCCTTCGGAGGCGTCCACGAGCAGCACCACGCCATCGACCATAGAAAGGCCGCGTTCGACTTCGCCGCCGAAGTCGGCGTGCCCGGGGGTATCGATCACGTTGATGGTGATGGTTTCACCGTTCGCGGAGGGTCCATCGTAGAACACGGTGGTGTTCTTCGCGAGGATGGTAATGCCTTTTTCCTTTTCAAGGTCGCCGGAGTCCATCACGCGGTCTTCGACGTCTGCGTGCGCCGAGAACGCGTGGGTCTGCTTGAGCATCGCATCCACGATGGTGGTTTTGCCGTGGTCAACGTGTGCCACGATCGCCACGTTGCGCAAATCAGGGCGCGAAGCGGTGTTTTCAGACATGCGTAATTTTTCTCGCTTAAATCTAGGGGTACGGTACTGCCCGCCACGCCGTGTGAGTGCATCACCACGGATGCGCGGTACAGGGCCACTGTGTGGGCACGGCAAACGCGCCCTAGTGGTGGGCTTGCCTGTCCAGTGTACCATCTGCCGCAGCGAGTGGCCCGCATACCGCAAGCAGCGACTATCGGTTTCGAGCATGAGGAGAAAGTATCCTCTGCTGGGACAAGTGCACTGAGGCTACAGCGGCCAGACAGCTTTATATGTCTGCGGTGCGCCGTGGAAACCTGAGAGGTAGGGTAAAGCTTCCTGATAATTATTGATTAACCTTAAACTTTAAGTTTAGGGTTGGCGGTAGGTGAATACAGTCGGCGTCGCCGATGTATTTTCACCCCATCTATAAGCTATCTACTGTTATAGGAGCACCGATGAGCACCCTACTCCCCAACCGTCGCAAGGCCCTGCACACCGCCGCCTTATTGGGTGGTTCCGCAGTGGCGGCGAGTGCTGCCACGCCCGCAATGGCAACCGCCACGTCCACAACAGCCAAGTCCTCCGGGGGCGCCTCGGCAGACCTTACCCCCGATGAGCAGCTTGACCACATCGTACATAAACTCACGAAGGTACCCGCCCACCTTCAGCACGCCAACCCCAAGACCTACAAGAACTATAAGAAGGAGCTGGATAAGCACCTGGGGGATGTGAAGGTGGTGAACGCTGAGTCAATCACCGGCATTAGCCCCGCCAAGATACACGCTGGAGGCGGCGGGGGCGGCCGCGGGGTTCAGCCGATGTTTGGTTTCTGGTCGTGCATGCTTTCAGTGGGGCAGATCATCGTGGAATACGGGATATCTATTTTTAAGGTAGTCTCGTGGATCCGCAAGGCCCGCCGGATCTTTGGCGGTGTGCGTAATATGTGGAAGGCCATTAAAGAGCGCACGTTCTTGATCCATATGGGCGAGGTCGGCGAAGAAATGGTTGATGTCTTCAAGGCATTGCTGGGAGCTGACGGTGTGGTCAAGAGCTGCTTCTAGCCGGATCTCACACATAAAATATACCGCGGGCAGAGGTGAAAATATCCTCTGCCCGCGGGTTATAAAGACATTTAGTGCGCAGCTTTTCAATTAGTGCACAGTTTTTCAAGGGTCAAATTTATCTATCAATTGTTTATCCCGCAAATCCTCAAAGAAAGCGTGGAGTTTCCTGAGTCCTGTTGTTCGGCCAAGTTTTTATGCTTTATATTTTTTATATCGAATCGGTAAAGATTCACCGAGAAGTAAGCACCTTAGACATTCTCTAAAACATTAAGGATCTTAAGATGAGCGCTATGAAAATTATTCGCCGTGCAACAGTCGCTGTGGGACTCTCAGCAGTCCTCCTCGCTCCTCTTGCCCCAGCTCAAGCGGTATCTGGCCCCGATCCGGAACCGCGCCCTACCTCCAGCCCATCTTACTCCCCTCAGGATGCGGGAAAAACGCTTGGGAAGATCATTGCAAATATCCTCAAGCAGCTTCACATTTAAAGCTAATACTCACCGTGGTGACAGTACCCCCGCTCTTTACATGTTTTATATGTTGAGGTAAAGAGCATAACATCCGGATCCCGCATATTACACAGCATAAAAAATACCCACACTATATTTATTCCGCGGAATAGTCAACCACCTATTCCGTCATGTTCCAGGGCCGAAGAAGAATGCCCCCAACATTCTTCTTCGGCCCGTTCTCTGTCCCCCTCTCACAAGCATTCTTCTGCCTCGTTAAAGATCCGCTGTTATGTGGGGTCAAATGAAGATGAACATTCACCCATAATTGGTACGCTGACATACCTGCTGCACCCTGTAAGGCGTTTACAGACCTTTCTCTTGCAGCCACTCATCCAACATGCGGCGGGCCACCGCATTCGTTCCGGGCAGCTCAAGTTTCGGCTCACCGGTGCGCTGCTCCGCAATAGCCTGCGCCAGCTCGGGTGCGGTAAACCAGCGGGCGGAGTGAATCTCACCGTCTAAGTGCGTCACCGGCTGGGAAGCATCAACCGTCACCCGGTAGCAGACCATGAGTGAACGGGGGAAAGGCCAAATATCGCTCATCCGGTAATCCAGGCGCAGAGCGTCCAGCCCCGTCTCTTCATACACTTCACGGGTCACCGCCTGCTCCAGGTTCTCCCCCCGGATCCACAAACCCGGCAATCAGCGCGAACCGGTTGCGCGGCCACAGCCTGTTATTGGCTAATAGAACGCGGCTATTATCCTCGCTCATAATAAGTGCCATCACCGCCGGCTCAATACGCGGGAACACCATCTCCCCGGAACCGGTCAGGCGTATCCCTTTGTGGGGGTCCACCGGGGCTGACTCTCCCGTGTAGGCGGAGTATGCCATCTCAATCAGGTAGTCACGTTTCGCCAGCGCCGCACCGTACCGGGCCCGCCCCGCCGGGTCGGCGTGCACAGGGTAGAACCGAAACCCCGCCGTGGATACCCCTACACCCTTCAGGCAGCGCGCCCAGCTCCTGGGTGAGCGCCGCCAAATCTGCATCTTCAACATAAACAGCGCGGTACTCAATAGCGTGCCGTGCTTCAGGTTTCATGAGTTTAGGTTCCAGACTGACGTCCGTAATACTGTCTTCAGGCGGGCTATCGAGGTAGTGCAGGGTTCCGTCGGCGCCAACCAGGGTGTCACCCGACCGGGAAACAACCAAGTAGCGGGTGCGGCGTGAGGCGGTTTCATCAGTTACGGTGGTATGCGCTGGCTGCTGCGGCTCATGCGCTGACAGCTTCTTGTTCTGGGTGCTCATGCCCTCAACTCTACGCCCGCACCGGGGCACCCCACCAAACTGAGCCGCCTACCTGTTCCAAGACGCACCCCCTGTCTGCGATGGGCAGGGAACAGGTACGGTCTTTGCAGGCCGCCAGAAAACAATAATGCTGCCGACCCTCAGCTTCCCGCACAGAACCGGTATCTAGGGTGACATTACCGAGCCGAAGAGGGAAAATAGAAACCATGACTATTACGAACCCGACGACCACCAACGCGTGGTCAGCACTAACTCAGCACAAAGCATCGCTCACTCCGAATCTGCGAGCCTGGTTCGAGCAGGATCCTTCTCGCGCTCAGAAATTTAGTTTTGATGCCGCAGACCTGCACGTAGACCTCTCGAAGAATCTCATTACCGAAGAGACCGTGCAGCTTTTGCTCAAACTCGCCGAAGAGGTGAACCTCACCGAACGCCGCGATGCTATGTTCACTGGCGAACATATTAACGTGACCGAGGACCGCGCGGTTCTGCACACCGCGCTGCGCCGCCCCAAGGGTTACTCCCCCGCTCTTGTTGTTGATGGGCAGGATGTCGATAGCGATGTTCACGCCGTTCTGAACAAGATCTACGCTTTTGCCGATCGTGTGCGTTCGGGCGAGTGGACTGGCGTGAGCGGCAAGCGCATCGAGACCGTGGTGAATATTGGTATTGGCGGTTCTGACCTTGGTCCCGTGATGGTGTACGAGGCGCTTAAGCCTTACGCCGATGCCGGGATTTCCGCGCGGTTCATCTCAAATATCGATCCGACCGATGTTGCCGAAAAAGTTTCTGATCTTGACCCCGAAACTACCCTGTTCATCGTTGCTTCGAAGACCTTCGGCACCCTAGAGACCCTGACCAACGCTCGTGTGGCACGCGACTGGCTGCTCACCGCGCTGGGTGAGGCGAACGCCCTGCAGGGAAAAACCGCAGAAGAAGCCGTGGCGCAGCACTTTATCGCCGTTTCAACCGCACTCGATAAGGTTGCTGCCTTCGGCATTGACCCCGAAAATGCCTTCGGCTTCTGGGACTGGGTAGGCGGTCGCTACTCCGTAGACTCTGCAATCGGTACCTCGTTGGCAATCGTCTTCGGCCCGAAGGTATTCGAAGAATTCCTCGCGGGCTTCCACGCCATGGACGAGCACTTCCGCACCGCGCCCTTTGACAAGAACGTGCCCGTACTCATGGGTCTGCTTAACGTATGGTACGTGAACTTCTTGGGTGCCGAAACCCACGCGGTTCTGCCCTACGACCAGTACCTGCACCGTTTTCCCGCCTATCTGCAGCAACTTACCATGGAGTCCAATGGTAAATCCGTGCGCGCCGACGGTTCCTTCGTGGACTACTCCACGGGCGAGGTTTTCTGGGGTGAGCCCGGCACCAACGGTCAGCACGCTTTCTACCAGCTGATCCACCAGGGTACCCGCCTTATCCCTGCGGACTTCCTGGCCTTCGCCAACCCGGCTCACCCCACCAAGGATGGCGAGCAGGATGTGCACGAGCTCTTCCTCGCAAACTTCTTCGCACAGACTCAGGCGCTCGCTTTCGGCAAGACTGAGGATGAGGTACGTGCTGAAGGTACTGCCGAGCACGTGGTAAACGCCCGTATCTTCAGCGGCAACCGTCCTTCGACCTCTATTATGGCCTCCCGCCTGACCCCGCGTGTGCTGGGTGAGCTGATTGCCCTCTATGAGCACATCACCTTTGTGCAGGGTATTGTGTGGGGTATCGATTCCTTCGACCAGTGGGGTGTCGAACTCGGCAAGAAGCTGGCGCTTGATTTGGTGCCTGCTATCGAAGGAGACCGCGAGGTTCTGGCACGTCAGGATTCGTCGACCGCATCCCTAATCGACTACTACCTTAAGCACCGCAAGTAGCAGTGCCCTAGGCTAATATGCGCGGTGCCCCCGATGAATCTCTCATCGGGGGCACCGCGTTTTAATAACCGCCGCTTTCACTCGTCTCCCCGGTTCAACGGTATGAATGAGACTACATCACCTTGAGGGTATCGCGCACCAGCTCTGCCACGATGCGCGCAACCACTGCCTCAGGCAGAGTCGGCACCGATTCGCTCTCTACTCCCCCGGCATCGGCATGCGCAGTGAGCGTTGTCTGTGCGTCAGCAGGTTCGTGATCGACTTGCGTGGCGGGAATATGCACAAACCCCGCAGGAATCCGCCGCCCCTGGCGTTCCAGAATACGGTGTACCTCATAAAATACGTGGTTGCACACATAGGTTCCGGCGGTGTACGAAATCTCAACCGGTAGCCCCACACCACGCAAACGCTCATAGCTTGCCCGCACCGGCAGGGTCGAAAAATACGCCTCGCGTCCCTCCGGGGCGATCGCCTCATCCACACGCACCACACCGTCATTATCTTCAATATCGGCAGAATCCAGGTTGATGGCGACCTTCTCAAAACTCACCTTATCCCGCCCGACTGCCACGCCCAAGCTGAGCACCGCATCCGGGCGAATATCGGTCAGCATCTCCTCTAAAGCCTCTGAAGACCCCGCATAGCTCACCGGAATCTCACGGGTTACAACCTGTACCGCAGATTCGTCGGCGAGTACATCAGCTACCTGCTGCGCTGTCACCCCGCTCGGGTTCACGCTCACGCCGGGAAACGGGCCGAAATAGGTGATGAGAAGGGTCTTTGTCATCGTTGTCCTTTACACGTCGTCGGGTACCCTAGAGGTATGGCACGCACACACCGTCACAAAGAAGAACCCGTTTTTCTTCTCCAGGATACCCCCGATGCCCTGCGCGAAATCGGCGTTGATGATGAGCAGGAGGCGCTAGCCGCTGTTCGTGAACCCGCGCAGGCGTTAGAAGGTGCCTCGTTCCTTCAGGCGGTGAGGGCGGTTTTACCGCTTCTATACGCTCGGTCGCGGGCACGCCAGCCGCTCCGAAGTGCTGTGGGCATTGCTCTATCTGACGATCACCACCGGCGTGGTACTGGGGTTGACGGTCTATCTGGGCATGCTCTCAGAAGACCCTCAGATGGAGTCCCTGATTCGGGTTCTCTATATGCTCATGATGACGCTCACGCCCGTGTGGATTATTGTGCATATTCTGCCGTTTTCTTCGCTTCTGGGCAGGGCGCGCGGTAAACACTAGCTCACGCAAATACCCATGCAAAAACGCCCGCAGCGCTCAGGCTACGGGCGTGCACACTATAGGGGGTTTAACGCCGCCTATTTACCCAGCACTTTCATGAGCTCTTCGGGGGTTTCAACCACAATAAGCCGCTGCAGGTATTCGGGCTTTTAGCAGCTCAGTGGTTGACATATACTCCATAGCCTCAATAAGTTTCGTCCAGTACCCGTTCACGTTCATCAGCGCCACAGGCTTGTCGTGAATCTTCAAAAACTGCCAGCTGAACACCTCAAAGAATTCTTCCAGGGTTCCGGGGCCGCCGGGCATCGCAACGAAGGCGTCGGCCTTATTAATCATGGCGATTTTACGCTGATGCATGGTATCGACAATGTCGAGGGTCGTCTGCCCGGGGTACACGCCCTCCCACTCCACGAGCTGGTGGGTGACCACGCCGTAGACTTTGCCGCCTGCATCCAGGGCTGCACCCGCGACGGTTCCCATCAGACCTGTACTGCCGCCGCCGTAGACCACACCGATACCTCGTTCGGCGCAGGCACGACCCATCTGCTGCGCGCGTTCCACGAATAGTGGATCGTTGCCGAAACCGGCACCACAGTAAACAGCAATATTGTATTTTTCAGGCTGACTAGTTTGTTCCGTCATTGTTCTTCTTTCTGCGCGCTCCAGTGCGCCGTCCACTCGCAGGGTATGGTGCAAACACCTATTGCACGCTACAGCCATTGGGGAGGCACACGCAAGTGGGACAGGTGGGGTGTGCGCATATTCACGGCGTGTTACCAGGTGAGGTGCCCTGCTGCTGAACCGCCCCGCCTGTTTAGCGCGGGTGGGCAGAAAGTACCGGAAAGATGCATTCAATATTGAGCGGGGCTTGGGTGGCATCCCGGTTCTGTGCGGGGTCTACCCAGCGCAGTTCGGCGATTTCGGCTTGCGGGGTGAGAGCGGCGAGCACTTCATATTCGCTGGGGTGCGGCAGGTACTCGTAGGTTTCGGCGCGTACCGTGTACCCGTTTTCATTAAGTGCGGGTGCCTGAAATGTCCCCAGGTGCACCATGCGGGCGGGGTCAGGGGCGAACCCGAGTTCTTCGGTGACTTCACGTACCGCAGCACCAAGCGGGGTTTCGCCGGGGTCGGGTTTGCCGCCGGGCATCATGTACCCGCTTGCGCCTGTTTTACGCACGGTCAGTACCAGCCCCCGTTCGTTACGGATTGCAACCGCTGAGACGTACACGATTTTCCGTTCGGTGTCTATGGCCGCATGAGTGTGGGCGGCTTGAGGGCGTGGGTTTTCAGGCATGGTTCTACCCTACCGCATCCAGGTTTATAGGCTCCGGTTTTCTCTCTACCAGGTACAGCCCTACTGTGCCTGTGACAAGCTTAACCATCCGCAAAATATACAGCATATATCGGGGTTTTTAGCATCCTAGCAGTATAAAAGTAAGAAAAACAGAAGAAACACCTTCTTTAGACAGCAAATGAGGTGTTTGCCGATACAATAGAAAGCGCTGACCTTCACCGATTCGAGAGGAAAACGCCAGCATGACTTCCGCTATGACCCGCCGTACCGCACTCACCACGCTGGGCGCAGGCTCCATCGCCGCGTTAACGGCATGTTCCGCATCCCTCACAACTGCCAATACCGCGGGCACTCATGACTCTAATGGCGCATCTTCAGCAAATAATAATTCAAAAGCCAGGCATCTGAACGCAGTGACTATTCGGGCGCAGTGGAATTCAATAGTTATGACACTTCTGCGGGCGAGTATAAACCAGCCACACGAACCTCGCCCCCGCAGAATGTGCCCAAACCCATCAAACCCGAAAATATGGATGAACACAGCGTGGCTGGGTTATACTCCGCGATAGGTTTCTTCACTACAGCGTTAACCTACGCTTTTGTCACCGGCGATCTTGGCCCGCTTGATCATCTCCCCTTCAGTGAGGCAGACACTAACACCTTTAAAAAGCAAATCCGAGAAACCACACAGGAGATGGACGGCGCATGGTTTGAAGAGTTGAAGATAGCATTCACTCTTACCACCGCTCAGCCAACTCAGGACGGGGACAACTACAAGTGGCCTGCTAAGTACATCTTTTCTCTGGGTAGTTTCGTGGTGTGCCGAGGAGTTCCGGTAGACCTTCCCCACGACAAGCAATCATCCACAGAGGAAGCTTTGATTACCGCGCAGTATAAAGACGGGCGGTGGATTCTTTCAGAGACCAATGACAACGGCGGCGGCAGTTTCGGGACCTTCTGGCGGCAACTTCAAAAGTCTGAGCCTTTATCCTCCAGACCAGGGGGCCCCCCACATACCTCTGAGCCATTCAAGGCAGCCCAACGACGCTGCCGCCGGTGGGCAGGCGGTGTGCACCTGCTTGGGTGCGTCGGGCCGTGGCCCCAAAAACCTCTATAGGTGAGGTTCTCTGGACGGACGACTAAGGGACAAGCCTCGTCAAATCTGGCAGGTGCTCCGCCATGTAGCTGCATAAAATCATGGCGTGGTTACAGTGCTCGTCTTTAGCTGCGTACAGTAGGGTAATGCGCATATCACCGGTTTCTTTGGCGTTGGCAACAACGCTGCGCATGAGGCTCTGCGCATCAGGGTTTACATCAAGTTCTGCACGGTAGCGGTGCTTGAATGCCTCAAAATGTTCCGGATTATGCCCGAACTCAATGCGCGCTTGGGCAGAAGGGGCCAGCTCCTTCGCCCATTCGTTCAGGCGGGCACGGTCCTTAGTAACTCCGCGCGGCCACAGCCTGTCTACAAGCACACGGTAACCATCATCGGGTGATACTTCTTCATATATACGTTTAATCGTAATATCCATATTTCCAGCTTATGCAGGATACGCTTCACTGTGTACCCCCGCCACTTTTACCGACCGCCTTGGCACGTGAATACAGGAAAGCGGTGCGTGCCTTATTACTGAAGGTAACGGCACGCACCGCCTGGTAGTCAGCATTGAACGGGCCTGCGCCGCCACAGCTGAACGGCGCAGGTGCACTGAGTATGATCTGGGCAACCCCAGCAGGGGCTGCCACTTTCAAAAGGACGTTAGGGCTGCTCCGTGGGGTGCACCTCAGCGTGCTCACTGGGTGTATCGGTTGCGGCAGCCTCGGGGTTATAGCTTGGAAGCGGGTCACGCGTGGGGGCGTCACTTGGCACGGCCCACGTATATGATGCGGACGGTGTAGCGCTCGGCGACTCAGCAGCCCCAGGATCATAGCTCGGAAGCGGGTCACGCGTAGGAGCATCACTCGGCACGGCCCACGTGTAGTTGGGTAAGGGTTGTTCGTCCGGAGTGGAGGCGGCCAATGCCCCCGTCGCAAAGACTGCCCCCGTTAGGCTCAAAACGGCAACGGCGCCAGCTCCGATAACAAAGGGGGAGGTGTTCTTCTTCATGATGGTACTTTCCTGGGGTGTATGTAGTTGTATGCGGTGAACGCACACCAGCCCGATAGCTGGTTATGCGCCTCTTCACAGTACCATGAAGATATACTTTAGATTTAGATTTTGTGGCTAAGATCGTTACTTTTCTACTGAAATCGGCACACAGCACTCCCGCTGAAGGGTGAGCGCCCTAATTGTGCTTCCGCAGCGTCATAAAACACACATCTGCCGGGGTGAAATTTTCGCCGATGAGCACACCATACGATGTGTACACAGCGAAAACCTCACCCCGGCAGGTTTTCTCGTGACGCAGTTATTGCTGCGCTTTAATGGTGGCAGAATCTATACCGCCCACGTCCACTTTCTCCAGCGGGATCAGGCGGTCGCGGGTTACTAGAGCGTGAATGACCCACACCGCTATGAACACCGGCAGACCAATATATGAGCTCATCACGCCCGCCCAGTTCCCTTCAAGAATCGCCTCATAGTTCTGCCCACCGATCACCAGCAGGCACATGATGAACGCGATAATCGGACCCACCGGGAAGAAGGGGGCCACGTAGGGAAGGTCGTTAAGGCTATGCCCCTGCCGCACGTAGGCGCGGCGGAACCTGTAGTGCGCCACCGCAATACCAACCCACGTGATGAACCCAGCAAGACCCGAGACGTTAACGAGCCACAGGTATGCCGCTTCCTGCGAAATAATGGAGGCAATGAACCCGATGGCTCCTACAGCGGAAGTTGCCATGAGGGCGGGCATGGGCACACCCCCCTTATTCACCTTGGTGAAAACCTTGGGAGCTTTGCCTTCCTGCGCAAGAGAGAACAGCATACGGGCCGAAACGTACAGCCCCGAGTTACCGGCGGAAAGCACGGCGGTAAGGATCACTGCGTTCATCGCTGCGGCAGCGAAGGCAATACCGGCTCGTTCGAAAATGAGGGTGAAGGGAGAAATGTTAATATCCCCTTCGGCTGCGGTGAGCAGGTTCGGGTCGGTGTAAGGGATGAGGAACCCGATAATCACCATGGCGCCAATGTAAAACAGCATGATGCGCCAGAACACGCTGGTGAGCGCGCGCGGCACATCGCGGCGGGGGTTCTTGGACTCCCCGGCGGCAACACCAATCATCTCGGTGCCTTGGAACGAGAACCCGGCAACCATGAAGATGGAGAAAATAGCGATGGGCCCGCCCACAAAAGGAGCGTCACCAGTGGTCCAGTTTGAGACACCCGGCGATGTCCCTCCGAGAATCCCGAAGATCATGGCGATACCCGCGATCAAGAACACGATAACGGTGACCACTTTAATAGTGGCGAGCCAGAATTCGCCTTCACCATAGGCTTTGGCGGACAGGGCGTTCAGCCCCGTCAAGAGAACTAAGAAGGTACCTGCCCACACCCACGAGGGAGTCTCCGGCAGCCAATACTTCATCACTTCACCGACCGCCACGAGCTCGGTCGCGACGGTAATCGCCCAGTTAAACCAGTAATTCCACCCCATGGTGAACCCAAAGGATGATGAAACGTAACGGGTTGCATAGGTTTGAAACGAACCCGGGACGGGCAGATGCGCTGCCATCTCACCCAGAGACTGCATGAGGAACAGCACCATAATGCCGATCAGCCCGTAGGCGACGATAGCTCCGCCAGGTCCTGCGGTAGAGATCGTTTTGCCGGAGGCCACGAACAAGCCGGTGCCGATGGCTCCGCCGATGGCGATCATCTGTAGGTGACGCGCCGAAAGACCGCGTTTTAGCTCCGTTTCTTCGGGGCTGTTCGCCGCTTTTTCTTCGGATGTGGGGGACATATTTTTCTTCCTTGTTGGTCCCGCGCATGGCAAACACCCCGATCGGTGGCGGGGTGCGGCGACGCGGCGAAAAATCATCTTTAGAAAAACTAATGCGACATAAGTTTTTCTTATTTAGTCCCCTATTCTACTCCCCTGCTGGCACCCGCCGCCACCGGAATTTTTCGCAAACACCCCGAAGGCAGCAAAGCTCCAACTCACACTGGGCATACTCTTGCGCTAGGATATTCGAAGACTCATTTTCACTCTTGCTGAGAGGCACCATGAAAGATACCGCGAAGGAAACAAGCGACGCAGAACATTACGCCGCGATCGGTCATAACCCCACCGAGAGCGGCTTCAAACAGGCTTTACGGGCATCCAGCGTGGTGCTTGCAAGTTTCGTGGTGTTGGGGTTAGGTTTGGGCGTTATTATTAGTGCTCACCATTTACCGTGGTGGCTTGCGCCCGCAATATCCCCTCATCGTTTACGCCGGTTCCGTCGAGTTCCTGGTGGTAGAAATGATCGCAACCGGGGCCAGTGTAGGTGCTATCGGCTTCACAACTCTGCTCGTGAACTCCCGCCATCTGGTGTACGGTATTTCCTTCCCGCTGCAGAATGTGAAGGGTTTCTGGGCGAAGCTCTACGCTATATACACGCTCTGCGACGAATCCTACGCGCTCAACACCGGCCCCGACCGGAATACGCTCTCTCACGCACGTATTCTATGGGTGAGTACATTCCTGCACATCAGCTGGGTGGCAGGAACAACCGCCGGATTCTTTATTGGTGCATCGTTTCTGAGCCACCTTGAGGGTATGGATTTCGCCATGACGGCTCTGTTTACAGTCCTCGCGATTGATGCTTACCGCGCTCAACGGGATAATGTCACGGCCCTTCTCACGCTGTTCTCTGGCGCGGTGGGTATTATCCTGGCGCCCGGTTCCATGCTTCTGGTGTCGATGGGAACCTACACTGCCCTGCTGATAGTACGGTTCTTCATCGCAAAATCACGGGGAACACTACCAGAACACCAGATACCCGCCCCAGAGAGTAATACAGCAGTGACGGCTGCCAAAGACAGCACGACAGATCAGGTGAAAACCCCAAGCCCCGCATTCACTCACCACAACGACCCGCAGGAGAACCCCCATGATTAACGGTCACATTGATAGCGGCTATATTATCAGCGCCGTTCTGGTGGCGGCGGCTGTAACCTTTGTTCTGCGGGTGCTCCCCTTTGGTCTCAAAAAAGCCCTCGCGGGTTCTGAGGTGCTGGATGCGCTCAGCCACTGGATTCCACTTGGGGCCGTAGCGCTTCTGGCGATCTACGCGGTAAGCCGTATTGACTTTTCATCCACACACACCGCGGTTCCCTACCTTGCCGGGTTTGTGGTGACGGCGCTTGTGCACCTGTGGAAGAAGAATATGGTATACAGCATGATCGCCGGTACCGCCACCTGCGTTATTCTCATTAACTGGGTTTTCTAGGGGCATACCATGTTTGAAAGATCTTCACACCCCAGCCGCCACCTTGGAGACGCGCCGCAGCACACCAGCAACGAACAGGTTCTCAATATTATCGCCTCTGCGGGTCTGGTAACCAGCAGCATTCCGGTGGTGCAGGAACGCGAGCAGGCTTTACGTACAAGCAGCGCCCACAGTGTCGAGCCTCGCCGCGTTGGAGAAAGTGGATTTCGTGAGGCAATGCGTGCTGCATCCCTTGTGATGCTGGGCCTGTTTTTCGTGGGAATTGGGCTCGGTGTTGTGATACACAGTCTGGGGTTTCCCTGGTGGCTTGCTCCCCTGCTACCGGGGGTTTTATTCGCAGGGTCGGTAGAGTTTGTATTGCTGACGATGATGGCAGCGGGTGCCTCGCTGGTATCCGTTGCGGTGATGACGTTGCTCATCAATTCACGCCACCTCATGTATGGGCTGTCTACCCTATCGAGCGTGTGCACGGCTCTCTCGCCAAGTTTTACACCGTCTATACGCTCATCGACGAGGCTTTTGCCCTCAACAGTGGACCGGAACGGCATACTCTAAGAGGGTCACGCATTCTGTGGATTCATGCTGGAATGCATGTGAGCGTTATCCTCAGTTCCACACTCGGGTTCTTCTTGGGGTCGAGTTTTCTGGCGCATCTTGAGGGGATTCGATTTCGTAATGACCGCGCTCTTTACGGTGCTGGCCCTTGATGCTTATCGCGCTAACCCCGATAGGCTCACGGTGCTTTTCTCGGTGATCGCGGCGGTGCTGGCGTTGATTATTGCCCCGGGGTCTATGCTCCTGGTGGCGATGGCAGTGTATATGGCGCTTCTGATGGGGACGTTATGCGGCGGCGAAGAAACGCGGTTCTCTGCCTCAGCATATGCTGGTCGCCGACGATCCGACCCGCAGCCGCGCGGAGCGCGATCGTGCAGAAGAGAGCCCACGCGAACCAGCGCAATAGTTTCAGACGGCAGAACAAAGCAGGCACCACGGCACGGAAAACCGAGCATGGTGCCTGCCTGATAGGCTCAGCTGCGTTTACTTAACAGCTGCGAGCGCAGCCTCGTAATTGGGTTCGTTGGTGATTTCGGGAACGAGCTCGGTGTACACTACCTCACCGGCAGGGGTTTACGACTACGACGGCGCGAGCAAGGAGCCCTTCGAGAGGTCCGTCGGTCATGGTTACGCCGAAGTCCCGCCCGAAGGATGAGCGGAATGCGGAGGTGGTAATAACGTTCTCAATCCCCTCAGCAGCGCAGAAGCGGCCAATGGCGAACGGAAGGTCGTTCGAGACGCACAGCACCACAGTATTGTCTAGTGCGGCAGCGTCCTTATTGAAGGTGCGTACGGAGGTTGCGCACACGCCGGTATCGACGGAGGGGAAGATATTCAGAATAATGTTCTTGCCCGCAAAATCGGTGCCGGTGATCGTGTTCAGCTCAGCCCCAAGCACCTCGAACGCGGGAGCTTTGGTGCCCACTGCGGGTAGCTCGCCGATGGTGTTGACGGGGGTTTCTTCATGAAAAGTAATTTTAGCCATGCATCAATTGTCACCCTGTGCCGGGGCCAGCGCAAGAACGCAGGTGGGACCCGTGACGGATGTGCCCGTCCGATGCGGTTGAGACCCGGGCTTTCTTGCTGTGCCGCGACTGCATCTGCTGCACGTGGCGTCATTCACAGTCGTCCTTAGATCGGTGCCGCTGCACTGAAAGGCACCCGAGGTTCCTGTCACCGTCCGGTTCTCTCACGTGAGTGTTCAGGTATCCTATGTGTATCCCGCAGGCGGCGAACCGAACGTGCAAGCGCACGCTCACGCGGCTACGGTGCGCACGTTTGGCAGGGGCACGAAGGTGCCCCCGTACCGGCCCCAAGCCCCTGTGCCTGGGCTAGCCGAAAATTTAATAGTCTTGACCCCACGCCGAGAACAGAGAAACACCTCATGAAGCCAACCGCATATCAGACTTTTATCCTCTGTGCCCTAGCCGCAGCAGCCCTCGCAGGGTGCAGTAGCGGAACGTCCGTGAACCCGCGGGCGGGGACCAGCGCATCGGCTTCCGCAACAGCAACAGCGCCCGATACGGATAATGCCTCCCCCAGCAGCAGTACCAAGCCAAAACCCGCGAGTATTACACCCAGCACCTTGCCTCCTCCTACTGTGGTGACCATCCCGGCCGCCGATGGTGGCGGCAGCTCCTCTAACGGTAACCGTGTGGTGCAGAACGTTCCCGCTCAGGCGCATGCGAAGGCCGGTACGACAGGTGTTCCTACGGGGGTGCAAAGCTGGGCTACCGATAAGCACGGTGCGGTTTCATTCCTCACCCCTACCGGCAATATTGGGTGCGATGTGATCTCCGGTGATTCGATGGTGGTGTGCATGCTCAAGGAATCCCAGTGGACGGAGAAGGTAGACAGCCCCGGTATCGACCCGAAGACCGGTAAACCTGTGCAGCGCCGCGCGTTCCAGCTGCAGCTTAAAGCCGACGGGTCGTCACAGGTCACGGCCCCCGGCGGTGTGAATGGGGCCATGGGCAACCGCTCCTCCACGAAAACCCTGCAATACGGGCAGATGCTGCACGTGGGTACGTTTGTTTGCGCCTCTGAACAAAACGGGGTGACCTGCTGGAATCACACTACCGGGCACGGGGTGTTCCTTAACCGCACCGAACACATCACCTTTTAGCCTTGGGTGCGCCCCGTCCGCTGGCCCCGGCGGCGGCTGGGGCGCGCCGCACAAGAGCACACCGATTTATTACCCCTGATTGGAGTTAAACCTTGCGACCAACCGTCACAAAAATCGCTATCCCCGCCGCCGTGGCGGCGCTTACTCTCACAGCCTGCGGCAACCCGTTTGGTGCCTCCACAGAGTCGAAAAGCACTAAAAGCAGCGGCTCTTCCTCCAGCAGCTCGGCTCAGGTGTCGCATTCCTCGTCGTCATCAGCAGCGTCAGCGGCCACCAGCAGCAGCGCGTCACCTTCGTCTTCCCCATCAGTGGTGACGGTCACCGCAACTCCTGAACCAACCCCCAGCACGGTGACGGTGTATGCGAGCCCGGATAAGAGCAGTTCTTCACCGTCATCTTCGTCCTCAAGCAGCGGTAAGGCAAAAGCTGGAGCGCCCAGCCAGCGGGCAGGAGGCGCTGGAGCAGAACAAGTCGAAGCTGCGCGGCAGCTACACGTGGGCTGCGTCCTCCTCTGATACCTCAAATTATGATGCGAACGTTGAGCTGTCGTGGATTGTGGTGGGTGCCCAGGGCGGCACCGACGGCCCGTACCATATTATGCTGTTCCACTACGGCGAGTACTTGGGGACCGGCACGTACGACCCCCTGTATGGGAAGCCTAATGTTTCGCGTACCGCCGCTAACCAGATTTCGGCCACGCACAGCGCCGATAAGGCTTCGTTCACCTGGGACAGTTCTCAGGGGAAGATCGTCATGAGCGGCCACCTGCCCACCGTTAACGGGTAGCCCAAAGCGGGGCGCACACAGTCAAAGGCCGGGCCCGCGTCCTTCCCCAACGGTGGGGTGGATGCGGGCCCGGCTTGGCATGTTCACAGCGCAATTAGTTGGCGCCGATGAAGCCCTTCTTCTTAAGGATCACGAATGCAACTGCGCCAATGAGTGCAATAACGATAAGCTTCTTCATGGTTTTCCTTTCGTCGGCACCGGGTAGCGGCCTAATCCGCAACGGTTACGGTGCCCCCTTGCACATTTTAGCGTAGAGCGGCGAGTTTTACGGTGTATTTGTGCGCTCATATAGCTGTGAATAGGCTGGATATGAGAGAATGCCGTATGAGTATTTTCAAGAAAACTTCTGATGATTCCACACCCGTCTCCCGAGCACCGGTGGTGACATCCTGTTTTCTAGGGACCACGGGTGTACTGCATTTCGCGAAACCCGAACATTACGACGCAATCGTGCCTCGTGCCCTGCCGGGCTCCGCGCGGTTCTACACCTATGCTTCGGGGGCTGCTGAGCTTGGTATCGCAGGACTGCTGGCCCTCCCAACAACCCGCCGGGCGGGTGCCCTCGCGGCCATTGCCCTGTATACGGCGGTGTTCCCGGCGAATGTGCAAATGGCGTGGGATTGGCGGCATGAGTCAGCATTTAAACGTGTTGTGGCTTTCGGCCGTCTACCGTTGCAGATTCCACTGATTCATAGCGCCTGGCGCATCTATAAAACCTCCTCTCGGCGCTAAAGCTCCACCCAGGGACGGCACAAGCTGCGGCCGTGCTATGATAAAAAATCTTCACGCCTGGATTATTATAAAGGAGCACTATGTCTAGTACCCGCCAGAACCCGGCCGAGCAGGCGAAGGCCCTTGCTTCCCAGCTTAAGTGCCCCATGGGTGACACCGGTCAAGAGCTAGCACACTCTTTAAACCTGGGGAATCTTCACATGATTGTGAGCGCCCTGAACGCATTAGGCATTGAGGAAGATGACCGCATCCTGGAGGCGGGCCCGGGCAATGGTGGGCTCCTCAATTATGTTCTCTCCCTCGCAGAGAACCTGCACTATGATGGGGTGGAAATTTCGCCGCTCATGTACGAACAGGCCCGCGCCACCAATAACGTGTTTATCGCAGAAGGGCTGGCTGAGTACGCGCTGTATGACGGCGTGAATCTGCCTTATGAAGACGGTATTTTCACGAAGGTGTTGAGCGTGAATACGGTGTATTTCTGGGAGGAACCAGCCTGGCTGCTCGCAGAAATGTGCCGGGTGCTTACCGCCGGCGGGCGGGTGTGTTTAAGCTTCTGTGAAAAAGATTTTATGAAGACCCTGCCATTCACCAAGTACGGCTTCGCCCTGTACGATGCCGCCGATATAGTTGCGCTCACACAAGAACTGCCGCTACATACGGTAGCTGTACAGCATCTGCACGATATGGCGGTGGCGGGCGGCTCTGCCCGGCTGGTACGACGCGACTACGTAAACCTCGTGCTTGAAAAAGAACACTAAAAACACCCGGACAGTACCTACATATTTTTGACACCATCACTGGCGGTTTCTATCGAGAAGAGTTTTTGCCTTCAGAAGCTTTTTATTCTTCATGAATGCAAAAACTCTTCTGAATAGAGTGCGTTTAAAAGGCCGTTTCTCGTATTCAAACATAAAAAATATTGACGCGTATATTCCAAAACAGGTATAAGTGTTTTATAAGGAGTCACATTTCTCTCTCACGACGCTCAGAAATGTGCTCACCATACTAATCTAAGGCGGAGAAGCCATGGCAAACACTAACCTCACGAACAAGCTCAAGCCCGAATTCCGCACTAGCCCGCCCGCTGAAGAGAACGGCATCCTGATGTGCCTGGATGATGCGCAGGTTCAGGGCGATAACGCCAAATACATGAAATTCTACAACCGCATGGCCACCGTCTACGACCTAGGCGAACGGTGGCTGGGGCGGCTGTCCTACGGCGATAAGATCGCGCAGATGCGCCGTCAGTTCATGAAAGAACTAGAGTGGTTTCCCGGCTGCTCGGCTCTGTACGTCTCAATCGGCACCGGCACCGACTTGCGCTACCTGCCCGACGATATTGAGGTGAGCGCGATTGACTGGACGGGTGCCGATATTTCGCTCGGGATGCTCAAGAAATGCCAGAAAATCTGGGGCGGGCGCGCGAACCTGAACCTGGTGAACTGCGCCGCCGAGGACCTGCCCTTTGCCGATCAGAGTTTTGATGTGGTGCTGCACGTGGGCGGCATTAACTTCTTTAGTGATAAAAAACGCGCGATCGAAGAAATGATTCGGGTGGCCAAGCCCGGCACGAAAATTATGATCGCGGATGAAACTTCCGACTACATTGATTCGCAGTACAAGAAAGAGCATCTTCACCCGCAAAGAGTACAAGGATGCCACCTTCGACCTCTCAGAGATTGAGGCACTGATTCCCAGCACCGTTGAGGATGCACGCACCGAGCTCATCTGGGACGACCAGTTCTACTACATTACGTTCCGCACCCCACGCCGTTAGGAGAAACGTCATGGTAGTACCATTTGCCATTGCTGGGGTGCTCATGGCGTTGGCGGTGGGTGCGCACGTTTTTGTGGGAACTCGTGAGACACTGGCGTTGCGTCCCACCGAGAACCGTCCCACCGCTGACGCTGCGGTCAGCACCCCTAGCACTCGTGGGGAGCTAACCCGGCATTGGGCGCAGGCCATGTGCGTGTTCCAGCTGGTGAGTATTGATCTGCTGCTGGTCACCATCGCTGCACTGCTTTTAGCGTTCACCGATGTGCTGCCCGCTAAACGAGATATTGGGCTGTTTATCGCAGCGTATTTAGGCGCATGGGGCGTGGTGTGGCTGGTGCAGCTGGCGGCGGTGAAGGTTGAGCGCCGCACCTACTATATGTTGGGGCATTGGATGCTGTTCTTCCTCTGCGCTGCCCTGATGGCGTGGGGCGCGTTTTCGTTCTAACAACATACACGCGGCGCCCCGAAAAGAAATCTTTAGGCTGAAATAGCCTATTCTCTTCGGGGCGCCGCGTGCACTATAACACTTACGTGCTGGGTATTAATGCACCTTTAATATAAGGGCGTTTTACCCTTGGCTGGTGCCACATTATTCTTTGGTGGGCACCAGGGTCTTGAGGGTAATGTCGCTTGAGACTCGGCCGTCCGCGTCTTCAAGGTATGCGCGCACCACATACTTCTTACCCGCCTGCAGCTTATTACCGGGAATAGTCAGTTCACTCTCAAAGTCACCGTTCGGCTTCGGGGTAACCGTCGTATTCACGATCTCATCATCCCTGATGATGTCATTCTCAATGTCGTATTCGGCGAAAATCAGCCGAACCTTGGACCCGTTCTGAGCCGCTACTGCAGGGTCAAACCCGCCGCCAGCAACCTTCAGTGGTTCTCGGCGGCGCTGCGGCTAAGGGGTGCACCGTCCACAATGCCAACAGCCTCAGATTCCGTATCTCCGCGAAAGTCCTCAACTTCAGCGCGCGACCAGTCATTGGCGCCAGTTTCAACAACCACCTGGTAACGCTTACCGCTTTCGATCTTCGAGCCGGGCACCTGCACCTTAGTGGTGAAGTTACCGCCATTCAGGTCTGCTGAGGCGTCCTTCGTCACCAACGTCTCAGTGACCTTACCGTTCTCATCCAGGGCTTCAACCCGGATAATGAGGCGGGTGGCACCTTCCTGGCGGGTTCCGCGCACCGTAAGGGTGTTGGTGTTCAGGTGGCGGTAAAAAGTGTTATTCCACGCGAAGTCTGGGGTCACCGTTACCGAAGGGTGAACGTTCTTCTCATCAACCTGCTGCACGGGAAGGTCCTGCCGGGCCTCCACAGTGTGATAGCCATGACCGGAGTAAATAACAGCAAACACGGCGTAACGCTTCTGAGGGTCGAAGTTGCCTTTCACTTTCGCGGTGCCGCTGAAATGCCCATCTTCAGTCACGGTAAGCTTCGCATCATCTTGAGCTAAGTTCTTGCCCGTGCGGTCGCCGTCAGCATCAAGCTCATAGACTTCTGCCTGCAGGCTCTCGAAGGATTGGTTCGGATCAATCCCTTCACCGGTGATTGTTAGGGTATTCTCCCCGGTGATGGGGTTCAGCGGGCCGCCCTCAACAGAGGTAATTTTTGTCTGCTGAACATTATCAGAGTTGTCATTGGCGTTGTCGTTATTGTTATTGTTGCCCGGAAGAGAGCTTGAACCGCCCTGGACAGTATTTGAGGCCGCCGGAGGTGCAGCGTTCACGGGCGCAAGAGTAGCCGCCGTGCCGCCAATCAGTGCGAGAGTGCAGGCTCCTGCGAGCACGGAACGGGTGGGGAAAGAACGCATGGTCTACTCCATTCGTCGGTTAGTGATTACATTTCTAAGATAGCCGTACTTTTAGGTAAAGGTCTAGGTTTTTTACAATTATTTCCATAATGTTTAAGGCAGCCGGGCAGCTGCATAACTATTAGGGGCGACTGCGTCACCTCCGCGCACTATAGGACGCAGTTCCCGGGTGTTGATTAAACCGTGCCGTCACCACGGCCACCCGAAAACTGCGTCCCCCAAAAACCTGCCCGACTGGGCCCAATACGCGTATAAAGAGGCGCTAGGGGTTCACCGTAATATACTCCGTGACTTCGGACTGCTCCTGGCCGTCAATACTCGCCTCAATCACATACTTTTTCCCGGCCTGAAGCTTATCCGCAGGAACCGCAAAGTCAGTCTCGAAGCTGCCATTGGGCGGGTTGACGGTAACCTGCTTTTCAGCCAGCGCATCCCCGGCAGGCTTCTGCGCATCAATGTTGTACTCGCGCAGCCGCAGATGCATGGCGGTGCCCTGTTGTACGTTTTTAAACCCGCCACCAGCCACCTTCACCTGGTTATGCTGACTGCTGCGGCTTACCGTTCCGTCGGTAATCACGGCAAAGGAACCGCCGTGACCATAGAGTTCTTTAATGGCGCCCCTGTTCCTTGGTGCCGCCATCCATTGCCACCGCGAGCGTGTAGTAGGTTTTGTCCTTAATTTTCTCCCCGGGCACGTGCAGCTTGTAGGTGAATGTGCCGTCCTTCAGTTCGCTGGCGACAACGGTACCGGTGGCTACCTCATCGCCTGGGCCACCGTCCTCATGCTTTTCCCGAAGGGAAATGGCGACACTCGCATCCGAGTTAGGCGGGTAGTAGTATTTGCCACGGATGGTGACCTCATTATCCTGCCGGTGCGTGTAGAGGGTTTCGGGTGAGGTCTCGAAGCGTGGGACGTAGTTTGGTCGGGTCGGTGGGCTTTTATATTCACAGGGGCCGTGGCGTGCACCCCCATATGTCCCCCGCGGCCCGTATGGTCGACAATGAACACAGCGTAGTGTTTCTGCGGGTCTACACGGGAGCCGCGTACGGTGAGCGTGGCATCAAATTGTCCCCGCTGCCCCAGGGTCAGCTGATCGGATGCTTCAGCAATGTTTTCGCCTACCGGCTGACCCTGCGCGTCGATTTCCCACATTTCGGCGTAATACCCGTCGGTGAGGGTCTTATCCAGCCCGGTGCCCTGCACCTTAATCGTATTTTTCTCTGCGAGGGGGTCGAGTGTGCCCTCGGTTTTCTGGATACTCGGTTTTGCTCCGATTCGGAAGGGGTGGATTGCTGACTGGATGGGGTGCTGCCAGCCTGTTGAGGTTCAGCAAATGCCGACGACAGCGGCACAGCGGTGGCACCCCACTAGGGCAAGGGCGCTGGCTCCGGCAAGGGCACCTCGGGTACGAAAGTAACGCATCATTGCTCCAATCTTCGGTGACTTTCGGATGCCTTTTAAACCTAGCACCAACTTTTAAGTTCAAATACAGTTTTTCATGAACATTTGAGGAAGGTTTAAGGTTCAATCTAACGTGCCCCCACCGCGCAGCAGCGATTAGCACCCCCCGGGTGAAATACGTCTATACACATCCCCTTCTCGGGCGGCTACTATAAAACATGAGGCTCCCACCAGCTGCGGCAATACATGCTCCTTCAGAAAGTGACACTGCCATGCACCCCGGACTGACCGACATCCCCGAAACGATGCTGTGGACCCTGCACAACCGCGCCCGCGAAGCCGCCCGAGCCGACGGGTGCATTACCGACCCCAAATGCCTAGAAATCTACCGGGCCATCGACTACGATTACCAAGCTCATTTCGGCAGGGCAGACGGCTCACACGGGGTGCGTTCCATGCTATTCGATAGGCAGATTAGCCGCTTCATTAAGGAGCACCCGGATGCGGTGATCGTGAACCTGGGTGAGGGCCTAGAAACCCAACGGTACCGCATCGACTCCCCCGGCACCCTGTGGGTGAGCGTGGATTTACCCGCCGGCATTGACATCAGGGAACGGTTCATAGCCCCCGATGAGCGGCACCTGCACGTGGCAAGAAACGCGCTAGATACCACCTGGTTCGACGCTGTCCCTGATGGGCGCCCGGTCTTCATTGCGGCACAAGGGCTTTTCATGTACTTTACCACGGTAGAAGTCGCTACCCTCATGCGCTCTATGGCCCGCAGGTTCCCCGGCGCAACCGTCATGTTCGACTACATTGGGCGTTTCCTCTCAAAACGTACCCTGAGCGAGAAGGGATGGATGAAAACAGACACGTACCACACCCCACCCATGCCCTGGGGCGTGTACCGTAACGAGCTGCAGCCGCTATTGTCGGCCTGGCTGGGACAGCAGGTGTCTGTACATAACGTTACATTTGAACTCCCCCGCGGGCCGGGGAAATGGTCCGTACTGTTCATTGAAAAGTATTTGCCGCAGCTGGCGAATAAGCTGCCGGGAGTGTGCTGGCTGCAGCTGCCTGAAGCAGATCCAGCATCATGAGTGGGGGTGAAAAACCCGCCGTGCATATCTACTGCCTGCTGTTTGACGGGTACGAAACACTCGATCTTATGGGACCGGTCGAGTTCCTGCACGGTGTACCCGGCGCGCGGCTGCACTATGTCTCGCACCTGGGCGGGGCGGTGCGCAGCACCCAGGGTTTCTCGGTGGCAACAGAGCCGCTGGGTGAGCTGAAACCAGGCAGTGTTCTGCTCATCCCCGGCGGTGCGGGCACCCGAACCCTGGTGCATGATACTAATTTTGTGAAGGCACTCACCCGGTGGGTTCAGCAAAGCGAATACTGTTTGAGCGTGTGCACCGGTTCAGCACTTCTGGCCGCCACCGGCCTGCTAAATAAGCTGGAGGCCACCACGAATAAACGCGCCTTTGACTGGGTGAGAGACACAAACCCGCACGTGCTGTGGCAGGGCACGGCGCGGTGGGTGCATTCGGGGAAGTTCTACACCTCCTCGGGTGTCTCAGCAGGTATGGACATGACGCTGGGGTTTATCGCCGATGTTGCAGGCATTGACCAGGCACAGGCGCAAGCCCACCGGTGCGAATACCTGTGGAACCAAGACCCCAGCCATGACCCGTTCTCTGATTCTTCTGGATCCTCACCTCAGCCTTAGCCGATGCCGCTCAGCAGGGTACGCAGAATCAGAGTGGCCAGGCGGTCAAGCTCAGCCTCGTTTGTTCTAGTGTCCGCCACCCCCTGCGGGCTGGCTGCGGGTTCAAGGTCTTTAACGGCCTCATCAACCATGGCACGGTACATGCGTTGTGCCCAGTCAAGGTTTACGTCGGGCGCGATCAGGCCATCGTGCTGCGCACGTTGAAACAACACCTTAAGGCGAGCCAGCACGGTACGCCGCTTGGCGATGACGGCGGATCGTCCTCACTGAGAATCCCCAGTGCGTACCCCCAGTTAGATTTGGTGCGCATCACGTTCACCGTGAGCCGGTGCAGAGCCACCGGCGGCGGCGCGGTCTCCGGGCTGGCGGCCTCAAAAGGCATCATAAAAGTGTTCAATCGCGCTCGCCTGCAGCGCGGCAATAAGTACCTGCCGGTTGGCGAACCGGCGGTGCACCGTGGTGCGGGTTACCCCGGCAGCGGTGGCGATTTGTCCCAGTGAGGCGGTGGGGTCGTGCCGCAGCACCCGTTCGGCCGCCTGCAAAATTGCGGCAGCTGTGCGCTGCGCATCCGACCGCAACGGCTTAACTGTGTCTATCATGCACACATCCCTTCAATATCTGTTACATCTATGTTACAGTTAATCGGGCGAGGTGCGCACCCGCACCGGAAGTACACTACTCGCGAGGAGGCACATATGAGCACCGAGAAGACCATCCGCGACTACTTTCGCCGCCATCCACCGGGGCGGTTGGCAAGATTTTCCTGGCCGAAGACATGACCTACGGTTTCAACAGCGCCCTCCAAGACCTTGGCAAGGAAGACTACCTCAACGGGGCCGGTAATTTTCTGGCAATGACCATTGATGTGGACGTGAAGCACCTGGTGATAGACGGCGATCAGGCGGCGGTCATCTCCGACTACTTCGTGAAAACCCCGGCAGGAGCCACCGCAATATTCGAGGTTCCCGAGTTTTTGACCATACACAACGGCAAGCTGACGGGCATCTCCATCTTTCTTCGATAGTGCGGCGTTTACGGCACTCATGAAAGGCGAAAAAGTATAGGGCTTTCTCCCCAGCCCCATACCCGAAAGTCACCTTTTCGGCGGACCTCACCGCGTGAAGGTGACTTTTTTGGTACCAAGACGACAGGTAGGGGCGGTGGCTACCGGCCGATAGGCCTTATCGCAGACAACAGGGGAATTATGGCGGTGTCGCGCGGGCCACACCAAATACACCGGGCGGGCATGCAGACCCCGGTTTTTCGGGCACAGCACACCGGTAAATTCTGTTGTGAGAGGGTTCCGCGTCATTCAAGTCTGGCGGGGTGCACATCCTTTAGAATGGAGCCATCACCAAAATAGAGAATAAATGGAGCAACCATGACCCTGCCAACCACCATGCGCGCTGTACAATACACCGAATACGGTGCGTCTAACGTGCTCACCATCAACCAGGTTCCCGTGCCCGCCCCCGGCCCGGGCGAAGTGCTGGTGCGTGTTCAGGCGTTCAGCGTGAACCGCATCGACGCGATCGTACGATCCGGGCAGATGCGCCTTTTTACCGGCAAGCGATTCCCCAAAGGCACCGGTGTGGATGTGCTCGGTGAAGTGGTGGGCATGGGCCACGGCGTCATGGATTTCAAAATTGGGGACACCGTGTGGGGGTTCTCAGGGTCAATTGCGCCTGCACCCACCGGTACCGCCGCCGAATACGTGAGGCTTAAGGCCGGACGCATCTGCCACGCACCGCGTATCCCCAACGTTATTGATGCCGCAGCCCTGCCGCTGGTAAGCCTGGCGGCCCTGCAAGTACTGCGGAAAAACCTGAAGCTTCAGCGCGGGCAGCGCCTGCTGGTGGTGGGCGCTACCGGCGGTGTGGGGCACGCGGCACTGCAGATCGGGCAGATTTTGGGGGTTGAGGTAAGCACCGTATCCGCCTCAGACAATATGGCCCTATGCCGCGATCTGGGGGCTGTTGAGGTGTACGACCACGAAGACCTGCCCGATGCCGCGAATGTGGCCCCGTTCGATGCGATTATTGATTGCGGCGGCGTGGTCACCGGGTACTACCGCAACTACCTCAAACCGCACGGGCGCATGATGACGCTCTCCCCTGATGGGCTTCCCGCAGTGCTGACGTCCCTTTTCACGAACCGCCGTGTGGGGTTCCTGCTGGCAACCAAGGCAACCGCTGAGGCCATGAAGTGGATTACCGCCGCCGTTGAACGCGGCAACCTTCGCCCCGTCATTGAGAAACGGTACACGCTGGAAGAGCTGGCCGAAGCGCAAGACTACGTGGATACCAAACACACGCGCGGCAAACTGCTGGTCGTAATGTAAGACCCACCCAGCCACCGCGCACAGGCCCCGCCAAACCCCATGAAGCTAGGGTTCTGGCGGGGCCTTTATGGTGCGCACCTGCGCCCAAGTGTTAAACACGTACACGTCAGTTACAGCGCAAGACACCGCAGCACGGGTTCTTGCCCGGTGCGGCTCTAGCTGGCGGGTGTCTCCGTCTGTGTACCAGCTGATGACTTTCGGGCCTGCTGGAGGGCGTTGCGCCACCCGCCAAACCAGCTGTGAAGCGCGGTTCCTTTCGGGTACTCCTCCCCCGCCTGCTGCGCCCACGCAATGTAGCGGTCATATGTTGGGGTGCCCGCCTCATGCTCCAGGTACTCCCGGATACCTGCGAGCGCACGCTCGTTACGGGCCTGCACCTCGTCCGGGCTCAGATCACGCGGGGCGCGGGTACCGCACGTACCGCCCGCGCGCTGCACAAGCTCCGCCCACTTGAGCCCGCTCTTCTTGGTGAGCGTAACCCCCAAAGGCAGCCCCTGCCCGTGCGCCCACTCATCGTAGCGGGCGTTCACAACCCGGCTGCCATGATGCGCTATGTACTGTTTAAGAGCGTCAACGGCCACCTGCACGGACTCCTGCTCGTTGTCTTTGCTGCGGGCGTATTCCTGCTCCCAGTTACGTTCCCGCCGGATGTTCTCAACCCCGGCAGCAATAACCTCAGGCGGTAAGCTCTCATAGTTGCCGCGCATGATTGTTTTGGCGATTTCTACCTGCGTATTCCAGTTTTTATTGAGGTATTTACGCACCAGCACCGCTGAAGGCATACCGGGGACACTGCGCGCATACTCCTCAAATTCAAGGTAGGTGTATTTCTGCCGGGGAGTGGACACGAACTGAACCAGCGCCGCCCACAGGTCAGCTTCACTGTACTTGCCGCGGCGCCTGCGGGGCCTGCTCCGCTCGTCGCCGAGCCCCGCCGCCGCTAAGGCATGTGACCATTTGCCGAAACGGATAATGGGTGTTTGACGGGTGGGGCCGCCGCGAGCCACCGACCAGTCGTTAAACGACATGGACCGGTGGTCTGTGCACTCGTGCCACCACTGCCGCAGCAAATCGATAAGTTGCTGATCCTGCCATTCTTTCTGTTCGTCTCCCTGCGCCCGTGGCTCTACCGGGTAGTGCAGTGCCGCACGGCCTTTGAGGATACGTTTAACCTGCTGACGGGTGACCCCAAATTCTTCTTCGCACTCTTGCCCGGCCCTATCCGGGTTATGCACCGACCACTCGTACACCATGTGCCGCAGGTCTTCCTGCTCCTGCTCTTTCACGGTGCGGCGCGCAACTTTAAAGCTGCGGAACGGAAATATGCGTGTGCGGCGTTAATAATCTGCCGGACGCGTTCCCCTGGTCACACCGATATCTGTGGCAATAGCGTCAAGAGTCTCACCCGCACTGTAACGGTACACGCATTCCCAGTTGCGGTTTGGCTCGGCTGGGCGTCATATACGGCGGTGACTGAGGATAAATATAGGGCGGCGTTTTTAGGGCTGTTTCAGCTGTTCTTCGGTGAGGCGCAGGTTTTTCTCAATATGGTCTGCATCGGCTTCTGCGGTGAAAATGATGCGTTCTTTAGGGGCGGTTTCACGGGGGTCAGGCATCTTATATCCCAATCAGCATTGAACGGTATTGTTCTCACATCATACGACGCGCGGCAGGTCAGCGCATCCGGGGCGGGCGGCGAAAGAGCAAGTGGCTATTTTTACGACAACAGACGTAGGCTATACCCATGAGAATTGGTATGCGTAAACCCAGTGTGAAACGAATGATTAAGGCCCGCACCACCGGTCGGGCAAAACGCGCCGTGAAGAAAGCCGTGATTCCTGGTTATGGCAGGCGCGGTATGGGGTTTGTGAAAGAACCCGAAGCGCTCCGTGAAAAGGGGCCATCTACCGCCGCACGACTTTCAGCGTGTGGGATTTATTCAGGTAGCAAAACCTACCCCCTGTGTACTGTATGTACAATGTAAGTACAACTATGCAGGGAGGGGAACACGATGAGTACAACAGTTAAAAGTCAGCGTATTAACCTACGAGCTAGTGAACGCCAAGAGGCTCTGATTAGGCAGGCTGCCGAGGTTACGGATTCGTCTGTATCAGATTTCATTCTTAGTAGTGCCACCGAGCGTGCAAAGCATGTGCTTGCCGACCGCCGGTGGTTTGTAGCTACTGAGGAACAATACGACTTATTTGTTCAGGCGCTCGAAGCTCCCACACGAACTGAAAAACTTGAAAGGCTCTTTGCCCGAGAGTCTCCCGTTGGTAAAGAAATTGTTTTTAAAGAGGACTAATGTCGCTGCAGAAACCCAGGCGTCTTCTAAAAAGCGATAACCTGTCTGATTTTGAGAGTGGCGCTCACGATTTAGATTCCTGGCTTCACAAGTTCGCCTGGGAGAACCAGCGGGCTCACAACTCAGTCACGTATGTGGCAACTGTTGGCGACCGGGTTGTTGGTTACTATGCTCTTGCCGCTGGCAGCGTCCAAAAAGCTGCGGTCAGCAAGAATTTTGCCCAACGCCGCCCGCACGAAATCCCGTGTATTTTGTTGGCACGACTGGCAGTTGATAAAAGGACACGAGGTCAAGGCATCGGCACCCTGCTGTTGAGAGATGCTTTGGAGCGTGCAGTGTCCGCCAGCGAGACCCTTGGAGTGGCTGCGTTACTGATCCACTGCCGTGATGAAGAAGCAAAAAAGTTCTATGAGTACCACGCAGATGTACTTGAGTCACCGCTGGACCCTCTTCAGCTGATCCTGCCCATGAAGAGTATCCGCAAACTATTGGGATAGTCATACAGGTTTTGCCTAACTGGCGTGTTTATCTACTGCCGCACGACCTTCAGCGTGTGGGATTTGTTCAGGTAAATTACCTGTTTAGAACGTGGAGGACGCCGCGCGGCTTCCCTCCCCTATTACCCCCACCTGTTTCTGTTCGCACAGAACGCGCCCCAAAATTGATACTTGTATAGTCCTATATGGGCATGAGACCATACGGCTATGGAGCTTAAACATGCGATTCTTGGACTACTGTCAATCCAGCCGATGAGCGGATACGACCTCAACCGTGCGTTTAGTAACACTGTGGCGCATTTCTGGTATGCCGACCAGTCGCAGATCTACCGCACGCTCGATAAGCTCACCGCCAACAAGGCGATCACAACGAAAAGTAATACACCAAGAGGGGAAAGCCCAACCGCAAGGTTCACTCACTCACCACAACCGGGCGGGCTGAGCTGGAAGACTGGCTCACCTCACCCCTTGAACAGGAGCGGTTTAAAGAGCCTTTTATGGCGCGGCTATTTTTCGCCGCAAACCTTACCCACACCGAAGTGGTACAGCTGCTGGCTGAGCGTGAAAAACAGATTGAACGTAAGCTGCAGTCCCTCAACGCTATTGACGCCCCGACGGAAGACTTAGCATCCGCCCTGCGCGCCGCCACCCTTCGCAAAGGAATTGTTGAGACAGAGGCGGAGCTTGCCTGGATTCAGCAAACCCGCGAAAGTATCACCAGGTTCAGCCCACCCTAGTAAGGAGGAATGACCATGACTGCCAAGATGCGAAATCAGCAAAGATTACCCTGTGGAGCACGGGCCCCCGGCAGGGTGAGACGATTATTTTCC